>Ga0194115_10003281_pt1 | contig 18326 bp, 9 predicted proteins | sample TA2MahsurfametaG_3_FD_148656 | JGI IMG/M metagenome (GOLD analysis project Ga0194115, IMG submission 148656) | Freshwater microbial communities from Lake Tanganyika, Tanzania - TA2015002 Mahale S4 surface | ecosystem: Environmental > Aquatic > Freshwater > Lake | place: Tanzania: Lake Tanganyika... | reverse complement strand
ACCGTGAACACCGCCCTAGTGCCCCCCGACGGCACCACCGAGCTCTGGGCCAACGCCGACAGCGGCGGCAACATCTTCGGCTTCATCGGCCAGTCGATCTCCAACATCTTCCAGCTGGAGGCCTTCAAGAGCGGTTGGTTCAACAACGTGCCCCAGACCACCCCCATCGCCGACACCTACACCACCGATGGCGCTTGGCAGTGGCGCATCGGCGGCAAGGCCGTGGCCCTCAGCCCCCTCCGCGGCTTCCCGGTGTGGGGGGCAGGCCGCATTGCCCTGGGCCGTGAAAACCCGCCCGGCAGCGGCCAGGGCTACGTGTTCGCCGAAACCGTGAACACCTGGGAAGCCAACAAATGGCTGGCGCTGCACCTCAACCCCAAGGTGGCCTGGAGCGGCGTGGGCACCCCCTGGGGCATCGGGCTGGGGGCCAACGTGCAGCTGGGCCAGAGCTTCCAGCTGATCCCCGAACTCAACCTGGTGGCCTCCAGTTTCGATCAGAGCAACGGCACATTGGCCCTGCGCTGGCTCGCCAACGACAGCCTCAAATTCGATGTTTACGTGAGCAACGCCGCCGGCTTACTCGACATGGGCCAACTGCTCGCCGCCGACCGCGCCCGCGTAGGCGGCCGGGTGATCCTCAGCTTCTGAGCGGCCGGAGCCGCAACGGAATGCCGTTGCGGGAGCGCAGCGTGAGCCGCCCCACCAGATCCGGCGTGTGCTCGGGCACCGGCAGCAGCTCGTAGCGACGCACCAGCTCCGCCAACACCAGCAGCGCCTCCTGCAGGGCAAACGCCGCACCCGGGCATTTGCGCGGCCCCAAGCCAAACGGCAACCAAGCATCACGGGCCCAGCAGCGCTCCTCCGCACTGGCCTCCTCCGCCAGAAACCGCTCCGGGCGGAAGTGATGCGGTTCAGGCCAGTGGTGCATATGGCGCTGAATCACCCAGGGCGACACCGTGAGCAAAGCCCCCATCGGGCAGCGGCTCGACCCCAGCTCCCCATCCGCCTGGGCCTCACGGATGAAAAACCCCACCGGCGGATACAGCCGCAGCGTTTCCTGAAACACCGCCGCACCAAACGGCAGGGCCCGTAGGTCGTCCACCCGCAGCGCTCGGGCCTCACCGCCGAGGGCAGCGCGCACCTCCTCGCGCAGCCGCCCCTGCGCCGCCGGAAACTGGGCCAAAAGGTAGGTGGCCATCCCCAGGGCGCTGGCGGAGGTTTCGTGGCCCGCCAGAAACAGAAAGCACACCTGATCCACCAGCTCCTCCGCACGGAAGCCGCCGCCACTCTCCGGATCCACCGCCTCCACCAGGGCCTGCAGCAGATCCCGTTGGGGCGCAGCCGTGCCGGGCGCCAAGCGCTGGGCGATCACCGCCCCGATCCAGCCGCGAATCGTGGCCGCATGCCGCGCCAGGTAGCGCTCCAGCAGCGGCGCCGGCAGCCGCAACAGCCGCAGCACCAGGGCCTGGCCAGCCCGCCGCTGGTAACGCTGAAAGGCCCGCAGGATGTCGGCCGCCTCCGCCGCCTCCAGGGGCCGGCTCAGAATCGTGCGCACGATCACATCGGCCGTCACCAGCGTCATCTCCGCCTCCACATCCACCACCTCCCCGGCCGCCGACAGCCGGGCCATCAAGGCATCCACCGCCCCCTGCATCTGCGGAAACACCCGCCGCAACTGGGCCGCCTGAAAAGCCTGATCCAGCAGCCGCCGTTGGCGGGCCCACTCCGGGCCATTCACGGAAAAAATGGCGCGCCCGATCAACGGCTCCAGCAACCACAGGGTGAGCGGATGCTTGGGAAACGCCTCCACCTGATCCACCAGCACCTGGCGCACCAGTGGTGGATCATTCACCAGAAACAAAGGCCGGCCCAGCACCGCAATGCGGCCCAGGGGCACCTGAAAATCCCAGCTGTTCAGCAAGGCAAACCAGGAGCGAAGGCCCCGGCGCAGCCGCCTCAGGATGTTGGTGGTGTAGGGCTGCGGAGCCGGATACACCGGCGGCTGGCCGATCGGTGAACCCTCAACCATCCAACCCCTCCAACAGGTGGGTCCACAGATCAAACCCCACCGGGGCTGCCGTGGAGCCGGCACAGCGCAGGTAATCGAAGTGCAGATCGAATTGGCACCCCATCAGCTGCCACCAATTGCGGATCCCCCGCGGTGTGGCCCAATCCACAAGCTGAAGCTCCGGATAGGGCCCCGCAGGCGGCACCGGCAAGCCGCAGGTGCGATAGGGGTCGACACCCGCAAAACAGAGGTAATCATCCGCGGAAGTCACATCCAACCAAGGGGGGCGCGGCTCCTGGGCCAACTCCAGCAAGTCCTGATGAAACCGCTCGGCCCGGCCGTGCACCGCCAGATTCGCCAGGTTTTGCCCCAGGGTGAGCAATCTCACGCGCCCAGCCAAGGCCGGCCAGGCGGGCTGGCGGCGCAATTCAGCCGCCAGCATCGCCAACACAAAGGAACCCGAACTGTGGCCCACCAACACCACCTCACCCGCCGGCTCCTGGGCTTCCAAGGCCACCAGCCGCTGCGCCAGCTCTTGCACCCGCACCCGCAAACGCCCATCACGGGCTTGACCCAAGTGGTGGGTGAAACGAATCGAACGGAACAGCCACACCACCCCCAGTTGGTCGGCCCAGCGCCAGGCCGACACCAGCACAGCCGCGGCGGCCGCCGCGGCCATGGCGATGGCCCAAGCCGATCCCCCTGCCAAGCCATGCACTACGGCGGCCACCAGCAGAGCCATCAGCACAGCCATCAGCAACGACAGGACCGCAAACATCACGGGATACAACCCACACAGGGCCACCGGGGGCGACATCCGGGCAAACCGCAGGAATCCCCCTTGCACCAGGTACCACCAGCCGAAGATCGCCACATCGCGCAGCAGCGGCCATGGGCGCCGCGGCCAGTGCTCGCGAGCGATGTCATCCCAATGCAGAAACGTGAGCTCGAGACCGTTGGCCACGCTCCAGCGGCTGAGGTAACCATCCGCCAAACCCCGGCGGCGCCCCAAGCTGAGGGCCTGCCCCTGACGGCGGCCATGGCGGCGCAACTGCTCGCCAAACAGCCGGTAGTAGTGGCTGGCCCCGCGGGGATCAAAACCGCTGAGGAAATAGGCGCGCCGGCGCACGGGGCGGTCTGCAGGGAGAGTGGAGTGTGAACGCGTCCCCGGCACCGTGCTGCTGATCCGCAGAACCATGCGCCTGAGCCTAGGGGCTGTGCTGGTGTGCATCACCGCCCTGGCCTGCACGGCCGCCAGCGCACAAGCCCAGCAGCTGTGGGGATCCCGGGGGCGCTACCGGGTGAGCATCCTGGTGCCGGTGCCCCAACAACGGGCCTGGCGGGTACTCACAAACTACGAAGGCCTCGCCGGGGTGCTTCCGGATCTCAAACAGGCGCGGGTGCTCAGCCGCGATGGGCAGCAGCTGGTGCTCGAGCAGACCTACCAGGCCCCCTACACCTTCGGGTTGGCGATCAAGGCCAGGTTGCGGCTGCAGGAAACCCCCCAACGCCAGCTCAGCTACAGCCTGATCCGCGGTGAACGCCTGCGCAGCCTCAGCGGCAGTTGGAGCCTCACCCCCATCGGCAGCGGCGTGCTGCTGGAACACCGCCTGGCGGTGGATCCGGAACTCCCCGCCCTGCTGCGCAGCACCTACGACGAGCTGATGGAAGCCAATCTGCTGGACTCCATGCGCGTGCTCAAACGTGTGATGCTTCAGGCCCCAGGGGCACCACCCCAGCGCCGCTGAGTTGATAGGTCACCCCACTCCACTCCACCCGCCGCGCCAGCAGGGCCCGCAACGCCGCCACGCCATACACCAACTGCGCCAACGGCAGCCACATCCACCACACCAGCGCCGGAATCCGCCCAGGCAAGGGGATCGCCCCTGCCACCACCCGCTGGATCGCCAGCAACAGCAATCCACAGCCCAGCTCATAGAGCCCTAAGGCGGCGAGGAGTCCCACAGCAGTGGCCGTGTTGCCCCGGCCCAGCTCCACCAGCGCCAGCGCCACAACCGCCAACTGCAGCAGCGCCGTACCCAAACCATGGCCCAGCACCAGGGGCCAGGCTGGATGGTGCATCCGGGCCATCAGCAACTGGCGGGTGATCCAGCGCACCAGGCCCCGCAGATCCACGCTGGCATCGCGATCCACCACCAAAAGGGCCGGTTCAAACCAAAACCGCCAGCCGTGGCGCCACAGGGGCTGGGCGAGTGCGGTGTCTTCACACAGGCTGCGCCGCAGGCACTGGCGCCAGCCACTGGCCTCAATCAGCGGCCGGCGAATCGCCAAACTGCCCCCCCAGGGAATCGTGAGCACCGTCATCAGCACCAAGGCGCCGGCATTCCAGATCGCCCGCACCATCGCCGGGCCGGTGCGAACCGTGGGCGCATACCAGCGGTTGCCACCGCCGGCGCCCACCCCAGGCCGCTGGCAGGCCAGCACCAACTGCCGCAACCAATCGGGCGGCACCACGGCATCCGCATCCACCAGAGCCACCACCTCGGTGCGGGCATCCAGCTGGCCGAAGGCCTGATGCAAGGCCGCGCATTTCCGCGATCCAGCCCGCGGATCCGCCGCGAGGGCCCTGATCTGGGCGGCCCGCCAGGGGGTGCAGCCCTCCACCTCGAGCCGCAGCAACAGCTCGGCCACCACCGCCCAGGCGGGATCGTCGCGGCGATCCACCACCACCTGCAGCCGCCACTCCCCCGGATACCGCTGCGCCGCCAGGGCAGCCAGGGTGTGCTCCAGGGCCGGATCCACACCCCGCAGGCACAACACCACCTCCGCCTGCGGCCAGCTCCCTAGGGGGGTTGGGGCCGGTGGCCCAGCCCCGCTGCGGCGGCGCACCAGCAGAGCAAACCAGGCGCACAACATCGCCTGCAGCAGCCAGGCCGCCAGCAGGCCGATCACCGCAAGGTCAACCAAGGGCGAGGCTGCCGAGGAAGGTGCGGGCATAGGGCCCAATCAACTGCTCAAACCGTGGGCACACCACCCCGCGCTCCCGCAGGGCCTGCACGGTGAAGGTGCTGGCGGGGCGCGCCCGCACCCCAGCCCGGTTCAGCTCCGGGTAGGTGAGCTGCTCCTCGCCCCAGCGGCGTTGGAAAAACGCCCGGATGGGATAGAGCGGATTCCCCGGCTGGCCCTCCAGGGCCTCCAACCAACGCTCCATGGCCACCAGCTGCAGCGGGGCCCCGCGCTCGATCAAGCCGCCGAGCACATCCGCCAGCAGCAGCGGTTCGGGGTGATGCAAGTGGAAGCATCGGCCCGCTTCCTCGGGTTCCCAGGCCAGGGCGGTCACGGCATCAGCCACATAATCCACCGGCACCAGATCCAGCTCCCAATCGATGGCCGGTGCCAAGCCCAGCTCAAGACACCCCCGCAACAGGCGATGCAACAGGTCGTCCTGATGCCACAGCCCACTGCTGGAGTGCCCCGCGATCAGGGGCGGGCGGTACACCCGCACCGGCAACCCAGCGGCACCGGCCGCCAGCACCAACCGCTCGCTCACCCATTTGGTTTGCGAGTAGCCGATGTGGATGCCCCGCCATTCGGCCAGGTCGTCGCGTTCCAGCAACTCCCGATCGCGATAGGCCCGGGCCTCGTACACCGCCACACTGGAAATCAGCTCCACCGGCAGGGGCCGCTCCAGAGCAGCCAGCTCCAACACCGTGCGGGTGCCGCCCACATTGGCCGCGGCCAACTGGCTGTAGGGCGCCATTTGGCTGAGCTGGGCACCGTTGTGAAGGATGCCCTCCACGCTGGCCGCCAGGGCTTGAAACCCATCGCGCTCAAGCCCAAAGCGCGGCTGGGCCAGATCCCCCACCACCGCTTCGATGCGGCCGGCCCATGCCGGTTGCCACAGGCCATAAAGCTCCAGGTTGGTCTGCAACCGCTGGGCACCCGCCTGCGCATCCGCAGCGCGCACCAGCACCTTCACCTGAAGCTGCGGCCAGCGCTGCAGCTGCCCTGCCAACAGGTAAGCCCCCAGGAAACCGGAGCCCCCCGTGAGCAGGATCGCAGCCCCAGGCGCTTGGGCACAGGGGCCAGGCGGAAGTGCCCAACCAGCCGGGAGCTGGGCTTCGTGGGCCAGATCGAGCTCCGCATCGCCGGGGCCGGCTGAAGCACCACTCAGGCTCTGCTCCACCAGCGCCGCGAGGGTCTCGAGGCTGGGATCACCGGCAAGAGATTCCAGCTCCAGCTTCACCCCGAGATCCATCTGCAGCCCCGCCGCCAATTCCACCGCCATCAGCGAATCCAGGCCGATCTGAAACAGCGAATCAGCGGGATCCAGGCTGGAGGGATCCGCAAGCCCCATCACCGCCGCCAAGCGCCGCTGCAACAGCTCCAGCACCGCAGCCCCACGGGCTGCAGGATCCAGGGCCAACAAGCGTTCCCGTTGCGGCTGGTCGGTGCCGGCTGCACCACCCAGCCCCAACCCATCCACCAGCCGCTGCATCGCCGCCGCCTGCCGCGGCGCGGCCTGGCGGATCAACTGCTCCCAGCGATTGTTCACCACAGCCAAACTGCCGCCACGGCCGCGCTGCAGGGCCAGCCGCAAGGCCTCCAGGGCCTGATCCGGCGGCAACAGCCCCACGCCAAGGGCCTCGAGCCGGCGCCCCTGGGCGGCCGCCATGCCGGCACCGGCCCAGGGGCCCCACTGCAGCGACAGGGTCACCGCCTCGGATCCCCCAAACCCCACACCCCGCGCGCAGGCGCCATCCAGAGCGCCATTGGCCGCGCCGTAATTGCTCTGACCCGGCGAACCCAGCAAGGCGGCCATCGAGGAAAACGCCACCGCAAATTCCACGGGCGCCTGCGCCATCTCCACCGCCTGCTCCAGCTGCCACCACCCCTGCAGCTTGGGGGCCATCACCGCCTGCAGGCGGGGCGCAGACTGCCCCCCGAGCAAGCCGTCATCGAGCACACCAGCGGCATGGAACACCCCACGCAGGGGCACCTGGGCCGGCAGCCGCTGCAGGGCTGTGGCCAGGGTATTCACCACGGCATGGGGGGGCCCATCAACCGATTCAGCCCCCAGCGCCAAGGGCAGCAGCGTGCACTCCACACCCTGGGCGCGCCATTGACGAATCCGCTGCTCCAGCGGCTCCGCCAGAGGAGCCGCCGAGCGCGACACCACCAGCAGCGATCGTGCCCCCTGACCCACCAGCCAAGCCAGCAGCTGCTGGCCCAGGGCACCGAGGCCGCCGGTCACCAGATAGGTGGCATCGGGCCGCACCACCAGGGGCGCCGGCTGCTCGCCACGGCTGATCACCAACTTGCCCACATGCCGGGCCTGAGCCATCAGCCGAAACGCGTCGCTGGTCTGCGCTTCTGGGAACACCTGCAGGGGAAGAGGCCCGTAGAGCCCCTGCTCCAGGTCCGCCAGCAGCTGCTGCAGCATCGTGCGGATCAACGCCGGATCGGCGGCCGCCACCTCCAGCAGATCAAACGGCAGATAGGCCGCATCGGGCCGGCGCTGTTGGGCCTGCTCACGGCTCCAGATCTCGAGTTTGCCCAGCTCCACAAACCGGCCCCCCGGCGCCAGGGCCTGGAAGCTGGCGGCCACCCAGGGCCCCTTGAGGCTGTTGAGCACCACATCCACACCGCGTCCTGCGGTGGCCTCCAACAGGGCCTCCGCAAAGGCGGTGCTGCGGGAATCAAACACCGCCTCAACGCCCTGATCCAGCAGCCCAGCCTGTTTGGCCGCACTGGCGGTGGCGAAAACACGGGCGCCCCGTCGCTGCGCCACCTGCAGCGCCGCCTGGCCCACGCCACCGGCGGCAGCGTGGATCAACACGGTCTCTCCGGGCTTCAGCGCCGCCAGCTGCAGCAGGCCGTAGATCGCGGTGAGAAACGCCGTGCTCACGCTGGCCCCCAGCTCGGCGCTGAAGGCCTTCGGCAGGGGCACACACAGATCAGCCCGACAGCGCACGTGGCTGGCCAGGCTTCCCACCGCCAGCGCCGCCAGCATCCGTTGACCCAGCAGCTCGGGGGGAACATCGGGGCCGACGCCCACCACCCGGCCCACACACTCGCCCCCGAAGGGCAGCAGGCGCCCATCCTCCAGACCCAGCTCGGCGCTGTAGGCCTGCAACAGGCCCAGGGCGTTGAGCACGTCGCGGAAATTGAGGCCGGTGGCCTCCACCGCGATCTCCACCTCACCCATCGCCAGCGCTGGCGCCGGCAGTGGCCGATGCTCCAAGGCATCCAGGCTGCCGGGGCTGGCACTGGCCCATCGGTAGCGCTCCCCGGCCAGGGGTTCAATCCGCAGCCCACACAGCTGCCCCTGGCGCCAGGCGAGGCTGGCCTCCCCTTGGGCCGCCGACCAGATCAGCGGCCAATCGCAAGCTTGCGGCTGGGCGGAGGGATCCGCCGCAAGCTCCAGCACTGTCCAATGCAGCTGAGGCTGCTCCAGCGCCACCGTGCGCCACCACCCCCGCAGGGCACCGGCCAATGTCTGCATGCGGGCATCGGCGCCATCCAGGGCCAACACCAGCCACACCGCTTGCGGCGGTTCTGCGCATGCTGCCCAACCCTGGGCCAGGGTCAACAGTTGAGCGCAATGCTCAACGGCAGACGTTTCTGGGTTGCTCAGATCCGGCCACAGCACCACCCAATCGGCGGTCGGGATGTCCACCCCTTCCGATTGGCGAGGCCACGGTTGCACGCAGAGATCCACGCCACAGGCCCCCAACCAGCCCTGCAGAGCCGCCAGCTGCGGATTCCCATCGGCCAGGAGCAACGGCCCAACGGAGGGAGCACAGGGGGGAGCCTCGGCCAGAGGCCGCCACTGGCCCTGATGCAACAGCTGGGCCGCATCCGCTGCAAGCGGATGATCCGCAGGATCGGGGAACATCCACTCCAGGGCCTGACGCGGCACCCGCCGCAACCGGAACCTCTGCACCCAGCCCAGGCATTGGCCTGCGGCATGGAGCACGAGATCGGCCTCCACAACAGCGGGCTCCACAGCGGGCAACACACGCACCTCACAGCCGAAGGCATCCGGGAGCGGCCAGTGGTCAACCACCAACGCCTCCACCCCCACCGGCAGCAGCACCGTGCCCGTCTGGGCGGCCGGGTCGAGGGCCGCCGCAACCGCCTGGAAACAGGCATCCAACAGGCCCCGATCCCGACCGCCATGCTGACGCTGAAGCAGCGCCCAGGCGCGCCCCGACTGGCGCCGGAGCTCAGTGAGCTGGCGAAACGTGGGGCCGTAGTGGAGTCCGATGCCAGCAAGGGCGTCGTAGAAACCTGCCAGATCCACCGGTGTGGCCTCAGCAGGGGCCTGCAGGCTGGGGGTCCAGGGGGGGGAGGCATCGGCCGCCGCCACGGTCTGCACCGACCCATGCTCGATCCAGTCGGCACCGCTGGCTTGGCTGAAAAAGCGCAGGCTGTGCCCCTGGGGATCCCAAACCAGCTGGAGCCGTGGGTGTGGGTCATCGGCCCCCAACCGGAGGGGCTGTTGCAGCTGCAACTGCCGCAGCTGCAAGGGCGCCGCCGCCGCCTGCAACACCGTTAACGCCTGTTCGAGGAATCCAGCAGCGGGGAACACCCGCTGGGCGCGGAGGCAATGGTCCTGGAGGTCGGGGTGCTGGCTGGCGGCAAGCACCAACTCAAATCGGCGCTCAAGGCCTGGAAGATCCAAAGGCCGCAGCCCGACAGGCTCGGGGGAGGGCTCCACGGAACCCAGCGTGGGTAGCGCAGCTCCGATCCCGAGGTGATCGAGCCAAACACTGGCGGGCCCCGGCGACTGCTCCGCCGGACTCCACCAGAACCGCTCACGCTGGAACGGATACGGGGGGAGAGGCTCCCGGCGATAACGGAAGGGCGCATAGAAGCTGACCCAATCGATCCGCGTGCCCGTGCAGTGCAGTGCAGCCAGGCTTTGCAGCATCACCGCAAGGTCGGATTGACCCGGCACCAAGCTGGGCAGGAACCGTGGCGTGGCTGTCGCATCGAGCCCGTGAGCCACCACCTGGCGGGCCATCCCAATCAAGGTGGGCCGCGCCCCCAGCTCCAGGAACGTGGTTACCCGCTCCTGGATCAGGGTCTCGACGCCCTCGGCGAAACGCACCGGGCTGAGCACCTGGTCGCACCAATAGTCGGGAGTGGCAATCTCAGAGCCCGCCAAGGCACCGGTGAGGTTGCTTACCAAAGCCCGCTGCGGCATGTGGAAGCGCACCCCCTGGAGCACCTGCTCAAAGCGGGCCAACATCGGTTGCATCGCCGGGGAATGGAAGGCATGGGACACCGCCAGGGGATGGCAAGCCACCTGGCTCCGTTCCGCCAGGGCCACGAGCCGATCCAGATCCCCCTGGGGGCCAGACACCACCGTGTTGGAGGGCCCGTTCAGGGCCGCCACCACCAACCGTGGCAGCTCCGCCAACCACGGGGACAACCGATCGGCCGAGGCCAAGACCGCCACCATGCCACCCCCCGGGGGCAGCTCCTGCATCAGGCGGCCCCGAGCCACGATCAGCTTGCAGGCATCGGCAAGGCTGAACACCCCAGCCACGTGGGCGGCCACCACTTCACCCACGCTGTGCCCCAGCAGCAGATCGGGCTCAACGCCCCAGCTCTGCCAGAGCTGCGCCAGGGCAGTCCCAACGGCAAACAACACAGGCTGGGCTGTGCCGGTTTGGTTCAGCGCCATCGCCAACTGCTCTTCAGCCCCCGGCGAGGGGTTCAGCAACTGGAGTAAGGGGTAAGGCAGATGTGGGTCAAGCTCCAGAGCCACCCGTTCCAGAGCCGCACGGAACACAGGGTGAGACTCCAAGAGGCCTTGGGCCATCCCCAGAGCTTGGCTGCCCTGGCCGGTGAACAACCAGGCGAGTTTTCCCCGCTGTTGGCGAGCCTGGCCCTGAATCAAACCCGGTGCCGACTGGCCATCACGCAGGGCCAGAAGCTGCTGCTGCAGCTGCTGATGATCCGCGGCCAGGCACACAGCACGCTGCCGGAAATGGGTGCGATGTTGGTTGGCAGAGGCGCTCAGGTTGGCCAGCTGCAGCCGTGGCGACCGCCCCAACTGCTCCAGATAAGCAGCGGCCAGGCACTGGAGGGCATCGGGTGTGCGGGCCGAGAGGCACAGCGGATGCAACGGCATCTGGGCCGCAAAGCGGGGCGGGGGAGGCAACTGGGGAGCATCGGTCAGCACCACATGGGCGTTGGTGCCGCCAAACCCGAAAGAACTCACACCCACCACAGCGGCACGGCTGTGGTCGGGGAACGGTTCCACCCGGGTCTGCACCTGCAGTTTCAGGGCATCGAAATCAATCGATGGGTTGGGCACCTGAAAGTGAAGGCTGGGCACCAGCTGCCGGTGGGACACCATCAGGGCTGATTTGATCAAACCCGTGATCCCGGCGGCGGTTTCCGAATGGCCCAGATTGGTTTTCACCGACCCCACCCGGCAGGGTTGAGCTTCATCACGCCCCTCCCCGAGCACGGTGCCCAGGGCCCGCAACTCCACCGGATCGCCCTGCCGTGTCCCCGTGCCGTGGGCTTCCACGTATTGCGTCGCCGAAGGATCAACCCCCGCACGGCGAAAGGCCTCACGCACGCAGGCCATCTGGGCCCGTGCGTTGGGGGCCACCATCCCATTGCTACGGCCATCGGAATTCACCGCCGAGCCGCGAATCAGGGCATAGATGGCATCGCCATCGGCCTGGGCCGCGGCCAACGGCTTGAGCAACACCACCCCGGCCCCCTCGGAGCGCACGTAGCCATCGGCCGCCGCATCAAAGCTTTTGCAACGCCCATCGGGGGCCAACAGGCCCGCCTTGCAAAAGCTCATCTGAATACCGGGATGGATCAGGGCCTGCACCCCGCCCGCCACAGCCAGGCTGGATTCACCGCGCCAGAGGCTTTCACAGGCCAGATGCACCGCCACCAGCGATGACGAGCAGGCGGTATCCACCGTGAAGCTGGGCCCCTTGAAATCAAAGAAATACGAGAGGCGATTGGCGGCAATGCAACCGGTGTTGCCGGGCAACACAAAGGGTTCGTTATCCGGCGTGGCCAGGCGTTCGGGTGTAGCCCAGAGCAGCGAGCTGTAATCGGAACTCGAGATGCCAATGAACACCCCCACCGGTTGGCCCCGCAGCTGATCCGGAGGGGTGCCGGCATCCTCCAGGGCCCGCCAGGCCACCTCCAACAGCAGCCGCTGCTGGGGATCCATGCACACCGCTTCCCGAGGGGAGATCCCAAAAAAAGCCGCGTCAAATTGATCGATCCCCTCCACAAAGCCACCACGCCGCACGTGCTGGGTGAGGGGATGCTGGGGATCGGGATGGAAATGGCGCTCCAGATCCCAGCGATCACGGGGAACCTCCGTGATCGCATCGAGACCTTCACGCAGCAGATCCCAGAAGGCGTCCGGCGAATCAACCCCGCCCGGCAAGCGACAACCGATGCCAACGATCGCCAAGGGCTCACGCTCAGGGGAACCGCCAGATGGAGTGCCAGAACTGATGTTGGATGCCTCGACCCGAAAGCTCATGCCAACAGCTCAGACAACAACCGAAGCGGGTCAGACTGCAACCGGTGTTGATGGAAACCTCGTCGCAGCAAAAAATAACTCTCAGGATCGCTTAACCATTCTTTCACAAGCCTGGCGAGATCACGCGGACGCCGGATCGAGCGCTCCAACCCGCGGGCCCTGAAATAATGCGGGGCCAACCGCTCCTGTGGCATGGTGCTGCCCAGGCGGTTGAACACGAGGGGGCACCCCATCGCCAACGCCTCAGTCGCCGTTCGCGCACCAGGCCGAGCCACATGGGCCCAAGCCGATCGATACAGCTGCGCCATCGACTCGGGGCCTTGGAAGCCCAGCACCTGAAGCCGCAAGCCTGGATGGCGCATCCCCCAGGCCTCCAAATCAGCCTGCACCGCCGTGCGACGACCACACAGGGCCACCACCTCTAAATCGGCCTGAAACGGCAGCAGCTGCTCCAGCAACGCCACGTGATTGTTGGCGCCGTTCGAACCGCTGGCCAGCACCAGCCGCATCGGGCCGCTCAACCGCTCGGGAGCCCCAGCTCCCGTGTGAAAAGCCGGATAGAGCAGCGGCCCCAGACAGCGCACCCGTTCCGCCGGGAACCGCCGCATGCTGCGACGCGATCGACACACCTCAGTCGACACCTCTGGGGTGAGGGTCCAGTGCAGATCGGCGGCCTGGGAAATCCAGTTGCGGCTAAACCCAAACCCACCATCCAATTCGGTGTTGCAGGTGATGCAACGCACCGTTGAACCCAGCACACGCTTGGCCAGATCAAAGTGGCCACGGTTGATGTGAGGGTGCGTCGAAATCAAGACATCAGGCCTGAACCGACGCAGCAGCCGCATCACGTAGCGCCGACCAAACAGCGGACGCCCTGGCTTGACCAGGTCCTCAAATTCAACCAAGCGCCAATAGATCTGATGCAGCCAGGGTTGACGGCGTTGAATCCAGTTGTAGAGCTCGACGCCACCGCGGGTCACCGGGCTGGCATTCTCCAAAACATGCTCCACCAGCACCTCCGCCCCGGGCGCCTGAAGGGCCAGCCAATCCTGCAGGGCATAAGCAGCAGCGTCATGGGCTGTGCCACCACTGGAGGTGAAGATCAGGATCCGCATTGGGTCAGGTTCGCATCCAGCCACGGCACTGCGACACCCAGCTCAGCAGCAACACCCAACCCATCGCCCCCAGCCCCACGGCCAAGGGTCGGCCCGGCCCCTGGCCCAGGCTGCTGATCAGCCAGCCCGGCCAATGGGGCCAGGCCAAGGCTGGCCGTAACACCCCATCCACCAACCCGACCGCTCCGGCAAAAGCCGCCAGCCGAGCCAACCACTCCAAGCGGTAGCGCTGAGCCAGCACCCAAGGCAGCTCCGCAGGTGCGGCCAACCGCTGCCAGCTGCTCTGCAATGCAGCCAATGCCAGGGGCAAGGCCACACTGAACACCAGCAAGCCACCAAACCAAGCCACCGGCCGGTGCTCAAAGGTCACTAGGCCCGCACCCATCAGGATCAGGCTCTGCAGCACGAGGCTCCAGCCCAGGGCCTCCCCGGGACGGCGCCAACCCCAGCGATTCCACAGGTGTAAGCCGATCAAATACCCCAGCGCCCCAAGCACCAGCGCCAGGCCGAGCCGGGAACGACCCGGCCCGAGCACCACCCAGGCCGGAAACAGCACCTCCGTCGCGGCATACACCAGGGCCATGGCCGTGCCCACCACCATCACGGAACGCTGCGCAGGCTCCTGCCACAAGCGCCGGAGATCGCCTTGCGGCTGGGGGCCCGTCAGCGTCACGGGCTGAGCTGGAGCCAAGGCAGGCCGCCCAGCCCAGAGCACACACCCCATGGCCAGCACAAAACTGCAACCATCCAGCAGCAACACCGCCGGCACCCCCGCCTGAGCCACCAACCAACTCCCCGCGAAGGGCGCCACACTCAAGACCAGGCCATCGGCAGTCACAAACAACCCATTGGCCCGCGCCAGCCGAGGGGGCTCGGGCACCAACAGCGGAATCAAGCTGGCGAAGCGGAGCACCAGCGCGGCCTCGGCCATGGCCGCAACGGCCAACAGGGGCAAGAGCACCAGCACCTGGGTCTGCCCCCATGCCAGCAGCAACACCGCCAGAGCCAAGGTGCAGAGGGCCCCAACCCCATTGGCGATCATCAACACCCGCACCCAGGGCCATCGCCCCAGCCGACGACCCAGCAGCGGCAACACCACCACCTTGGACAGCTGCACCACAAAGGCCACCGCTGCAAAGTCGATCAGCTGCCCCTGCCGCGCAAACGACCACAACCCCAGGCCATAGAGGCTGCACTGGGTGCCCAGGTTGGAGATCAACTGCCCCAGCCACAGCCAGCGGAAGGCTCGGTTCAACGGCTGGGGCGGGGGGGCTGCCCAACCCTGCCACAACCGCCCTACAGGGGTGGTACCACCTTCCTCGCCAAGTGGTACCACCCCTGCAGAGCAAGCCACCTAAGGTCACCCCAGTGCCCCCGCCCCCATGGCCCAGCTGCTGATCACCGGTGGGGCGGGGTTCATCGGCAGCCACACCTGCCTGGTGCTGCTCGAGGCGGGCCATCGGCTGGTGGTGCTCGACGACTTCAGCAACAGCAGCCCCGAAGCGCTGCAGCGGGTGCTGGAGCTGGCGGGGCTCCCCCCCGGCGATCCGCGGCTCCAAAACATCACCGGCGACATCCGCTCCGCGGCCGACCTCGAGCGTGCCTTACAAGGCGCTCCGCAGCCGATAGAGGCGGTGGTTCACTTCGCCGGCCTCAAAGCGGTGGGTGAATCCGTACAGGATCCCCTGCGCTACTGGGATGTGAACCTGGCGGGCAGCCGCTGCCTGCTGGCGGCGATGCAACGCCACGGCTGCCGCACGCTGGTGTTCAGCAGCAGCGCCACCCTCTACGGCCTGCCCGAACTGGTGCCGATCGCGGAAACGGCGCCGGTGCAGCCGATCAACCCCTACGGCCACACCAAAGCGGCGGTAGAGCAGCTGCTGGCGGATCTCGCCGCCAGCGAGCCGGGCTGGCGCATCGCCCGGCTGCGCTACTTCAACCCCGTGGGGGCCCACCCCAGCGGCCGCATCGGCGAAGACCCGTTGGGCACACCCAACAACCTGTTTCCGTTCATCAGCCAGGTGGCGGTGGGGCGGCGCCCCGAACTGCAGGTGTTCGGCAACGACTGGCCCACCGCCGACGGCAGCGGCGTGCGCGACTACATCCATGTGATGGACCTCGCTGAGGGCCACCGCGCCGCCCTCGACACCCTGCTGGCGGAACCGCCGCAACTGCTCACCCTCAACCTGGGCAGCGGCGAAGGGCATTCGGTGCTGGAGCTGGTGCAGGCCTTTGAGGCCGCCAGTGGCCGGCCGGTGCCCTACCGGGTGGTGGCCCGCCGCCCCGGCGATGCCGCCTGCACCGTGGCCGATCCACAGCTCGCGCACCAGCGTCTGGGTTGGCGCACCCGACGCAGCCTGAACGACATCTGCCGCGACGGCTGGGCCTGGCAGCAGGCCAACCCTGCGGGCTACGGGAAGGGGTAGGTCTGCACCCAGGCGGCGAAGCGTTCCAATCCTTCCTCCAAGGGCATACTCGGCCGAAAGCCCACCCACGCCTCCAACGCCGCGGTGTCGGCGGCGGTGGCCACCACATCACCGGGCTGCATCGGTTCGAACTGCTTGATCGCCTGACGGCCCAAGGCGTGCTCCAGCACCTCGATAAACCGCAGCAGCTCTACGGGCTGGGCATTGCCGATGTTGAACAGCCGGTGGGCCACCGCCGCCGTGGCGGGGTTGGGGCCCAGCGGATCAAAGGCCGCATCCGCCGTGGCGGGCTGATCGAGGCAGCGCACCACCCCTTCCACGATGTCGTCGATGTAGGTGAAGTCGCGCCGCATCGCACCGCCGTTGAACACCCGGATCGGCTCCCCCGCCAGGATCGCCCTGGCGAACAACATCGGCGCCATGTCCGGCCGGCCCCAGGGGCCATACACGGTGAAAAACCGCAGGCCCGTGGCCGGCAGCCCATACAGATGGCTGTAGGTGTGGGCCATCAGCTCGTTGGCCTTCTTGGTGGCCGCATACAGGCTCACCGGATGGTTCACCGGTTGCTGCTCGCTGAACGGCAGGTTGCGGTTGCCGCCATACACCGAACTGCTGGAGGCATACACCAGGTGCTCCACCCCCTGGTGGCGGCAGCCCTCCAGCACATGGCCGAAGCCCACCAGATTGCTCTGGATGTAAGCGGCGGGATTCTCGATCGAGTAGCGCACCCCCGCCTGGGCCGCCAAATGCACCACCGCCCGCGGCCGCTCCCGCGCAAACAGCTCAGCCATGGCGGCGCCATCCTCCAGATCCTTCTGCACAAAGACGAAGCGATCGTCAGAGTGCGGCATGCCCTGAAGACGCTCCAGCCGCGCCCGCTTCAGGGCTGGCGCGTAGTAGGGGTTGAGATTGTCGAGCCCCACCACACGCTCGCCCCGCTGCAGCAGCCGCTCCGCCACAGCTGCCCCGATGAAGCCGGCGGCGCCGGTGATCAGGATCGGGCGATCGGCTGGGCTCAACCCATCCCCACGCGCCACACGTGGAGGCCCGCCGCCCGCGCCGCGGCCAGATCTGCAATCGAGCGGGCGTCAAACAACCAAGCCGGTTTGCGCATCGGCGCCGCCAACTGCGGCCAATCCAGCGCAGCAAAGCTGGCCCACTCCGTGAGGATCAGCATCGCATCGGCGCCAGCCACCGCCTCCAAGGGCGAACCCACCGCTTCCCACGCACCCTCCTGCCCCGCCAGGCCCAGATCCTCGGCCATCTGTGTCGCCGCCACCTTGGGGTCGTAAATCGCCAGCTGGGCACCCTCCTCCAGCAGATCTTGGCAGATCCGAATCGCCGGAGCCTCGCGGGTGTCGTTGGTGTCGGCCTTGAAGGCAAAGCCCAGCACCGCAAGCCGCTTGCCGGTGACGGTGCCAAACAACCGCTGCACCACCAACCGAGCAATGCGGTGCTGCTGCCAGCCGTTGAGCTCCACCACGCTCTGCCAGTAGGCCGCCACTTCATGCAGGCCGTAGTGGCCGCAGAGATACACCAGATTGAGGATGTCCTTCTGGAAGCAGCTGCCGCCAAAGCCGGGGCCAGCCTTCAGAAACTTGCCGCCGATGCGGCTATCGGCACCGATGGCATGGGCCACCTCCTGCACATCGGCTCCGGTGGCCTCACACAGCGCCGCAATCGCATTGATCGAGCTGATCCGCTGCGCCAAAAAGGCATTGGCGGTGAGCTTGGAGAGCTCGGAGCTCCACAGGTTGGTGCGCAGGATTCTGTCGTTGGGCACCCACTGGCCGTACACGCCCGCCAGCGCGTCGATCGCCGCCGGATCGTCGCCACCGATCAGCACCCGATCCGGCTGCTCCAGATCAGGAATCGCCGTGCCCTCCGCCAGGAATTCCGGGTTGGAGAGCACCGAAAACGTTTTGGGGCTGGCGCCGCTGGCCCCGTCTCCCTGGGCCGCCGAGAGGATGGCCTGCACTGTTTCCGCGGTGCGCACCGGGAGGGTGCTCTTCTCCACCACGATCGTGTGGCCCTGGGCGCACGCCGCCACCTGGCGGGCTGAGGCCTCGATCCAGCGCAGATCACTGGCCTGGCCGGCGCCCACCCCCTTGGTTTTGGTGGGGGTGTTCACCGAGAGGAACACCATGTCGGCCGCCGCAATCGCCGGCTCCACCGCCGTGGAGAAGTGCAGGTTGCGGCCCCGGCAGCGGCCCACCACCGCATCCAGCCCGGGCTCATACACCGGCAACTTGGACAGATCCGGATCATTCCAGGCA
>Ga0194115_10003273_pt1 | contig 18361 bp, 19 predicted proteins | sample TA2MahsurfametaG_3_FD_148656 | JGI IMG/M metagenome (GOLD analysis project Ga0194115, IMG submission 148656) | Freshwater microbial communities from Lake Tanganyika, Tanzania - TA2015002 Mahale S4 surface | ecosystem: Environmental > Aquatic > Freshwater > Lake | place: Tanzania: Lake... | reverse complement strand
CAGACAAGCGAATGAAGCGGAGTCATCCCATCGCTGTATCTGTCTCGTGCTGAGGCATCTGCTCCATGCTCCAAGAGGAGCCGAACCAACGTCACGGTGCTTTCATGGTTCTCGTTGCTGAAATGCATGGCAAGACCATGAAGATGAGTGTTGGGCACAGCAACGTCTACCCCGTGCTCCAAAAGCAGCCGGACCAGCCTCACAGTAGCTTCCTGGTTCCCAACCCCAACCCTTCCGGTGAGAACGTCCAGTGGAGTAACACCCTTCTCGTAATGACTAAATACAGCGCTTGTCGCTGAAACATCTGCTCCGTGCTCCAAGAAAAGCCGGGCCAGCGTCACAGTAGCTTCTTGGGTCTCATCGCTGAGATCCCTGGCGAGATAGTGAAGTGGAGTCCAACACATGTCGCCTGGCACTGTAACGTCTGCTCCGTGCTCCAGGAGCAGCCGGACCAGCGTCACAGTAGCTTCATGGTTCTCACTTGTCAGATTCGTGGCAAGAATGTGAAGAGGAGTCTCCTCATCCATCAGCGGGATATATCCTGACGGGTCTGCGCCGTGCTCCAGGAGCAGCCGGATTAGCGTCACAATGCATTCTTGGGTCTCATTGGTGAGATTTTGGGCAAGAGTGTGAAGGGGAGTCAACCCTCTCTCTGTTCGTGCTGAGGCGTCTGCGCCATGCTCCAGGAGCAGCCGGACCAACGTCACAATACATTCTTGGGTCTCATTGGTGAGATTTTTGGCAAGAGTGTGAAGGGGAGTCAACCCTCTCTCTGTTCGTGCTGTGACATCTGCTCCGTGCTCCAAGAAGAGCCGGACCAGCGTTACAATACATTCTTGGGTCTCATTGGTGAGATTGACGGCAAGCCAGTGGAGTGGTGTCCGCCCTTCGAAGTCTTGTGCCGTAGGTTCTGCCCCGCGCTCCAAGAGCAGCCGGGCCAGTGTCACAGTAGTTGCCTGGTTCTCATTGCTGAGATCCCTGGCGAGATAGTGAAGTGGAGTCCACCCTCTCCTGTCTCGTGCTCTAACGTCTGCCCAGTGCTCCAAGAGCAGCCGGACCAGCATCATACTACCTTCATCGTTGTCATTGGTCAGTTCAGTGGCAAGAGTGTGAAGGGGAGTCAACCCTCTCTCTGTTCGTGCTGTGACATCTGCTCTGTGCTCCAAGAGGAGCCGAGCCAACGTCACAATGGCTTGATGGTTCTCATTGGTGAGATTGACGGCAAGCCAGTGGAGTGGTGTCCGTCCTTCGAAGTCTTGGGCCGTAGGTTCTGCTCCGCGCTCCAAGAGCAGCCGGGTCAGTGTCACAATAGCTGCCTGGTTCTCATTGCTGAGATCCCTGGCGAGATAGTGAAGTGGAGTCCACCCTCTCCTGTCTCGTGCTCTAACGTCTGCCCGGTGCTCCAAGAGCAGCCGGGCGAAGGTCACAATAGCTTCATGTCTCTCATTGGTGAGATTTGTGACAAGAATGTGAAGCGGAGTCTGCCCATCATGGTTTTGTGCTGAGACGTCGGCTCCGTGCTTCAAGAGCTGGCGAAACAACGTCACAGTGCTGTCATGATTCTCATTGCTGAGATTTCTGGCAAGATCGTGAAGCAAAAGGATTGGTTCCGAGTTCATTGCCAAGAAAAAAACAATGAAACACACTTTCCACCAAAGGCTTTCTTTGTCAATATTAGGAAGAAGTAAAGATCTTCAATGATGTTATTCAGCAGTATCTCGATCTATACAGAACCCACGATGGAATAGAGGAGATGTACCATGGTCGTCCGAGACAACAGTACTTCCTAAAGAACGTGTGAGGTATGGTTATCTTGCGACAGACACTGGCCTTCCGAGGTCCGACGTTCAGGATTCCGTCTTTTGAATCTGTGGTCGGACCAGTCATGGATGGGCATCGGCATAGCACATCGTGTTGGCATCTGGAACTTGCAATAGGTTTTACGAACATACCGTATCCTTTTTAGGCCTTCATTAGCTGGAGTTCCAGACATCACCATGTCTGCGCCACAAGATTTTGTATGGTGAAATGGTTGGCTTTCTCCCCTCACACCTCACACCGTCAACATCGGCAAGAACGCTCATTTTTGTAAAGTCAAATCCAACAACATGAAGTTCGAAATCGCCATTGCGGCGTTTGCCATAACTGCAACGTCAACAAGAATAACAACAACTCCTGCTTCGAAAACGGTTGTTTCAGCCTTTCAGACGAGTGTTCCGGTTAGCAACTGGGCCATACGTCATCGTGTATCTTCCTCATGGTCATCGTCGTTCCACACACGTCGTGATACGAGACAAGGAGAAGCGAGACGGTTATGGTCAGTCTCACCTTCGACGGGTGGACCAGAAAAGGAAGAAGAAGAAGATCTCAAGGGGATTCAACGAGAACTCACAAAGGAATTTTTCAAAATTGGTGCACCGGCCTTTATTCAATTGGCTGCCGAACCTCTCGCTGCCTTGGTCGATACTGCCTATCTCGGTAGACTAGGTCCGGAAGTATTGGGAGGGGCAGGAGTTGCCGTTTCGGCTCAATATGCTGTATCGAAACTATACAATGATCCGTTGTTACGGACAAGTATATCCTTGGTCGCTGCACAGGATGGGAAGGCGCGAGGAGAGACGGATGGAAGTGATGGCCAAACTGCCAAGGATTTATCTGTCGCGGTATCGTCAGCATTGTTGTTGGCCTTTACTGTAGGAGCCATTCAGTTGGTGATCTATACGATCCTAGCTGGGGCGATTACTCGTGGGATGGGTCTGACGGAGGTATCACCCATGTGGGAATCGGCCGTTTCCTATCTACGGGTCCGCGCCTTAGGTACACCGGCAGCGACACTGTGGCTAGTCACGAATGGAATCTTTCGTGGTCTTGGTGATACTCAAACCCCCCTAGCCTATTCACTGTTCTTCACAGCTCTCAATGCTATCTTGGATCCTCTGTTTATCTTTACCTTTCACTTTGGAGCATCGGGGGCTGCCGCAGGGACTGCTCTCGCCCAATATGCGGCCTTGATCCCACTCATGATGGCTCTCAATCGTATCGTGAAGATTGATATTCTGGGACAGTTGAAGGAATTACGATCCTCCCTGACAGCCTATATCCAAGCCGGTGGGTATGTTCTATTCCGTACATTCGGAAAGGTGTTGGCCTATTCTGTCTGCGCACGGGAGGCGGCGTTACTAGGATCGGTCGCTGCCGCCGCATACAATCTGACCTTTCAACTGGGTTTCGCCACGACACAACTATGTGAGGCGGTAGCAGTGGCAGTCCAGACTCTCTTGGCTCGAGAATTAGCCGATACTACCTCTCATTCCGATGCTACACGTGCAAAAATCGTCCGACACTTGATCAATACATCACTGGTGATTGGAGGAGGCGTGGCTACCCTACTATCGATAACTACCTTTCTACAGCGAGATTCCGTACTACGTGGCCTGACGACGAATGAGGCAGTCCGAGATGCATCGGCGGCGATCTTCCCCGCAGTCCTATTGACACAGGTCTTCAAGGGTTTGGCGTATCCTACCAATGGAATAATCATGGGCGGTTTGGATTGGATCTTTTCAATGACGGCCATGTGGGGAGCGAACATTGTCTGTGTTGCTATGATCAAACTCTTTAGTATGGGAGGAAACATGACATCATTGCTTCAAATTTGGTGGGCCCTTGCAGCGTTCATGGCCGTTCAAGTCGTGACAAGTTTACTCCGACTGCAGAGTAAGACTGGGGTCTGGCAGGTTCTTCGGAATGAGTAGAACAACGAGTAGTAGGGTGGTGGATGTACTACTTCTTCGTCTTCAGAGAGGAGTCTGGCAGGTTCTGCCGAATGAGTAGAACAACGAGTAGTAGGGTGGTGGATGTACTACTTCTTCGTCTTCCTTTTGTTCCTGTTCAATGCTTCTGTTTGCGTTTCCGTCTTGGGTTTGTTCCTTGTATGTGTTGGGTGATATTTTGGTAGATGACGCCCATTCACTGTCAATCGCAACGATAAATCGAGAAGAGTGGTCGTTGTTTGCGCTATTCATAGCGAACAGGAAGCTATACTATAGCAAGGGATGCAGATTTGGGTCTGAGATAACTGTGTACATACATACGAGCTCCGGCTCAATGCCGGTACAGCTTCGCCCCAATCTAGGGTTGGTGCTTGCAGATGCTATGAATGCCGGCTTCGATGGCCAACGAACACCTTTCCGCCACGGGGAAATAAGGGTAGGCACACTACGGTAGTGTGTAAGCTATGATAACTGTAAAACACTCGCGCCTCGTGCTCGAGAAGTGACGGCGATTGCCGGGTTCGTTCTTCTTCTTCCCCGTGAGGAGAAACCTCAGACGAAAGTTATTCCTAGTAGGACTATGGCTCCGTCGAATGGACCATTGGATCCCCTACTAATTGAGCTCGGAGATGTCATCGCTCCCACCGAAGGAGATCTACTACTTTTTGCAGATCCGACATCTCCACAGGCACAGGCATTGCAGTGGCTTCAGGACGATCCGATTACGTTGATGCCTGACCGATCGAGACGAACAATATTGGAGCGATATGTACTCGCAGTACTATACTTTTCAACCTCGGGGCCTATGTGGCGTTTTCCACACTACCATTTGACGGACGCGAATGTCTGTGACTGGAATGGAGAATCAGCTGGCCTTTCAGGGAGCATCCTAGACGGAGTGAGCTGCCAGAGTTCAAATGGTGCGGTCGACACCATTAGTCTGGCCGGCTACAATCTATACGGCACCATCCCATGGGAGCTTGTCCTCCTTAGCGATCTTTCCTATCTTGCTCTACCAGAGAATCAACTTACGGGTGTAAACCCTCCGAGAATCACAGAACTCACTCGATGGAGCGTTCTTGATTTGACCTCCACTTTTCTGACGGGAAGCCTACCTCAAACACTTCCCAGTAGCTTGTTGAATCTTCAATTGGGCTACAATATGTTCACGGGATCTATACCAGCTAGCTGGGGGACGACAATGCCCAATTTGGGAAATCTTTCCATATCCTATAACCTCCTGAGGGGAACCATTCCTACAACATTCGGACAACTACAGAAGTTGTCCTCCCTTGAGATTCCGCGAAACAAACTGACGGGCGAAATACCGTCCGAACTGGGCAAAATTGATGTTCTATCAACAGTGCGGTTTAATGGTAGCAGGTTGACTGTATCAGTCAACACAACCTTTTGTGGTCGATCCAACATGATAAGTCTGATAGGTGATTGCGACGAAGTCGACTGTCCGTGCTGCACTTCATGTTGCTATGACAACGAGTGTACTTTGCAAATTTGAACCAAATGATTTCTTGCTGTACAGCGTTGTGGATGGTTTCCGGACGCGTTTCTGCGATTGTAACACAGAAGAGGGTAAAGCATGAACTGTAGGGAATGGATCTCTTGATTGCAAACTTCATCATAGATTTCCGCTAGGAGGCCTCCTTTCGTTTTTAGTCTCAAATATGTGACGAGGCAAAACAAGTCAGCACTGCCCCAAGTCTTGTAGTTGCCTTGGTCTTAACAAACAACTGTACTCTGAATACATACTGAGATATGACCTATCTTCGTGTTTTCCCGCATCACAACTGGTCTCACCGGAAGGAAGAATCCATGTTTCACTTAGGCATCCTTCGTTGTGACGAACGACGAGAAAAAACCAAAACATTGAAGGTTATTGTCGTCATATCAAGGAAAGAGACTTGTTTTTGTCTTTGTGTGGATACTAAATGTGATATTCGAATAAGCTTCATACACTACTCCATCATGCGTTGTTGATGCGTAGATAAAGGAAGCGTAAAACGATCTGTATTCCTGTTGGCCCAGTTGCTGTTGACGTCGTTTGTTCGGAAAGGTCCGTCTCATCGAGAATTCAGTCCGTTCTTCGCTTCACCATGACGATCAATGTCAGAAGATGTCATGGAAGGATAAAATGAAGAATGCACCTTTACACTTGGAACCAGTCATATTATCCCCTCAAAAAAGTTTGGATGCGGACTTGTTTTTTGTCGTTGCGGATGCGAGCAACATCCGTGGCTTTGTTGAACGATTCTCGTATCATACAGGCCCTACATGTAGACGCCTGCAACAGTTACGTCGCCATGATCAGGGAGTAGGCCCCAAACTCCGAGTAACTGTAATGGCAGCGAGCCAGGCAGTGTGCCATGCAGTGTGCCATGCAGTGTGCAGTCTATAAAATATTGAGTGATCTAACTTTCTCGCTCAAGAATAAAGTCACTCATTTCTATTTATATGCCCAAACAAAAAAAATTAGATCACTCGTCGGTGCAAAAGCCCCCACTTTGTTGCATGGCCACTTTTTCATCACTCAAGTCATTTTTCCCCCCCACTCCATTCAAGAGCACAGAGTTGGAAGCTGTAAATCGCTTCACCTACAAAGTTGTTGCACAATCCATTCCTTCACGATGAAACAACATCTTCTTCTCTTTTTTGTCTGTCTGGGCGCCACTTGGCCAACCGGACTTTCGCAGGTAAATCGACCTTAGACTTCCAAGAAGAGACGCAACCGTTGGCCATGTGCCGTATCGTAGTGAGGGGGGTTGTGGCCTTAATCAACAACAAAACTCATCATTTGCGTGGCCTTTTTTTGTTAAGCAGCTTCGACAGCGTGATTTGCAATCTGAGGGTATTGTTTCATTCGAGTTGACGAAACCATGTACTCTGTACAAGCGCGTGATGATTCATGCAAACGCCACAGAAGAGGGCAGCTGGCATTGCCTCCTCGATCCAAAAGATGGCGAGGGCCTTGTGAATGTCCCAAAAGACCTCAGTTTGGAGGGCGCCATTTTTGGTGGCGAAACAACTTTATATGCTCCAGGCCTTAGAGTGATCGATAATCAGGTCGTGCTGGAAGGTCTCTCTAACGTTATCTTCGGAGAGACTAGGCGCCGTAATCGGCATCTATCAATCGAAGGAGAGTTGAAGGTGACCGTGGTGAGGGTGACTTGTATGAATCTACCCCCCGTGACGAAATCTCTTGAAGAAATCAAAGGAGATGTCTTTACTGATGACGCCTGTCTCAAGTCACAATTGGAAGGCTGCTCGCAACGGAAGGTATCGGTCACTGAAGGGTCCCTTGGTGGTGGAATCGAAATCACTCTCGCTAGTTGTCCAGATGCGACTACCACCGAAAACCAGGTCACTAAGAAGATTATCGAGACGAGGGGTATTTCACCGATGGACAATCCGGATACATATTTCATGTACTACCTGCCATTCAATAACTTTTTTGCCTACGCTTACGCCACTGGGCCGAAGCTCACGGTCTACGGCAATGAGACGATTTCCTCTGTTTCCGCTCAGATGCACGCATTTGGCACTCTTTTCGGTCTTGGGCAGGCGCAAGAGGGGTCCGTAAAGTTCGGTGACATGACCGGATACATGGGTTTCATCGTGAGGGAGGATGACACGAAGAGGTGCTATAACGCTGCCAACATGGACCAACTGGGATGGTTGGACGATGTTGCTGAATTTTCCTCTGATCCTCCAGGAGAATTCGTCTTGAGAGGTCATACTAATCCGAACACGGAAGGTGACACATGGCAAGCTATTCATCCGACAGGGATACCTCTGGGAAACGAGACATATATTTGGTTCAACGACGCGACTGGCATAAACGCAAACACGGGCATGGGTAAGAACCAGGTCATTGTCAACACTCGACCCACAGGAACCGGCAGGCAGAATTCACTTTTGGTTGCCATGTTGGAAACCGGAGGGACATACAGCCCAGGGGACGCCTACTATTCACTTCGAGTACTAGAGATTCGAGATGGTGCAGCCGTTGTCTCTTTAGCCCTACCCAGTTCGAAGCCAAGCCTTATGCCAAGCCTTATGCCAAGCAAAAAGCCAAAACCGACAGCAAAACCAACAGAAAAGCCAACTCCAAAGCCCTGTTCTAGTTTCAATCGTCGCCAGTGCAAAGCAAGATCCGCCAGATGCATATTCGTCGCTGGCAGAGGTTGCGAGACGCGCATTCTATGATCTACCCTTTGGTTCGTTGGCATGCTCTCGGACGCACTTGGACGTTTCATCGACGACGTGTCCCACCTTTCGAAAGGAGGGCATCCATTCTTGAATTGAATAGATCAGTGCTTCGTCGGCGATCAGTGTATAGGCAGAAAGTAAAGGAGAAAGGAACATTGAGTCTAGGGGAATCGAAACAGAAAGTAATGTCTGTAATGGCGTGGGAACGAGAGGAGAGCGATGAATACCAGAAAGACAAAATATGAGAGCCGGATCACGAAGTTAATACAAGAGAAAAATTGAAATCAAGGCGTAGAAAATAAGAGAGAATAGGACAAGAGAACAACTTACTTTACTCATCGTACAATAGACGGTTACCGTACCCAAAGCGACGCCACGCCTCAGGACATGATTGGGCAAATCAACCATGGACGTCTCGTGGGCAAAAGTCACTCGCTCTGGGACTTGCCTGTTCTTTCGTGGCGCGAGCTTGTTCACTCTCCGCGATATGCTGCCGAATGACACAGGGAGACTGGAAACAGAAATTTTACTTCTCTCAAATCCAAAGACTGAAGTAGATCGGACTGAGAGTTTCTTTCGACGAGCCGATCATTCCATTTGGAATTCTCCTTCTCACATGTGCCTTTCTCGCTCGGCTCTTTTGATAAAATATCCAATTTCCTCGTCATCTCGTTGCGCCGACAGTCGCCTTGCTTTTGATCCCGCATCTAACCTTGGAAGTATCGAAGCTTGGTCGTACGACCTCTCTAATCCAGCGACTCTGGCCGGAGGGATAAATAACGACGATGCCCAATCGGCATGGTAGTACTCTTGTCCTCGATTCGAAAGATTCTTCACTAATCCTTCGTTGCATGCAGTGAATCTTTCCACGGAGACTCGGCAGGCGATGAAGTTCATTGCTTCTGCAATTGTTTCGGAAAAAAAATCGGTGGACTGCCTGGGAAGTAACCTATACCACCGAAGACGATGAATTCATCACCAAGATCCAAGAAGCCGTCCATCACTCCTAAACTACCGATCAAGATTGAACACCTACGAGACGTTGTATCGCTCAAAAGGAAAGTTGCAATCACAGTGGGACAGAAAGTGTCTGCGCTCCTCACAAAACATCCTATTGACACAGGAGTGAGTGGAGGGAAACGTGGAAGAATTTCCGATGGGCGGACCTTGGACATGCCTCTTCCTACGCTTTCCCGATCAAACCAATCGTCGAAGATTCCTCGACATAAGCCAGATGAAAAGTGTTGGCCATGAATACAGCTTGGGTCCTTTCTTGTTTTACACCTGTTGAATCTGTTTCTTTCGAATATTCTCTCGAAGGTGGACAATTTCCTTTGGATTCGCAAGAGTATCTGTCATGGGTCGTTCTCTGTAGAGGTACGTGATCTTGTCGTAGTTGATACCCATTCCATCCCATCGTAAATATGGCGCAAACTGGGTATGCATCGATTTGTGAGGGCCAATACCTCGAACGAAATCACACAACTTTGGTTCCATTTTTGACTTTTCAGGGTAGATCCCGAATGTCCTATAGAATGTTTCTGGCCTACGGACACTACCAAGTCCATACGTCACCTGATCGACAGGATGAAAGGGAAGGTCGTCCAACCCCCGCCGATTGAGTCGGATAATACCATTCAATCGACGGTATGCTGCCTCCTTGGCACCTGGAAAAAGTGTTTCATTTTCAACAAATTTCTTCACTTGAAGCCGTTCGTCCTTATTCCCCCGAGTCGCATAGACATGGAATGCGACATTCCGTAAAGGTGCATAAAAGTCATACCCATATGTGAAGGCACGGACCGTCATACTGATTTCTTCCCCCTGAAAGACGAATGGGAGGTAGGCATCATACGGGACTTGAATGACGAAATGTCCTCTACCAAATGATAACCCTGCTGCCCAAAATGGTTCCAACATTGGTGATACTTGTATCCTTGGCTTACCATTCGGTTGGATCCCAAACCGGACATGTTCCGTCATTCCCCCAATACCATCAAACACCGCATGGCACATGATTGCACGATTCTCTCGTAGACTCTTATGAGTTACTGGATCAATACTGTTGATAACATCACTCATATACGTCGTCAGGACCGCCATTTCATTACCGGTAGACCGCCACTGATCAATAATATCTTCATCCCAATGTTCGACCATCCGGACATGAGAATCAATTTGCATACTAAAATATTCTCCCCGATACATCCGATGACCGATATGACGTGCAAATGTTGGTCCGACCATCAAATGGGCCTCATATTCTTGATAATCAATCAAATGTGAAAATCGACAAAGGACTTGATCAGGATCTTGGTCACAGGGGACGGCTGGTACATTACATGACGGATCCCCCTCGCCGTCATCACGTTGATCGATGATAGCCACACGGATCCGATGAGGGTATTTTGCTCGCTCAAAGATACTTTCTACAGTTGGTCGACATTCTGGATCACGATAGGATGCCAGAGATAGGAAGATTGTTTCATGTCCCCCATGTTTACTTCCAATCGCATCCGCCTCGTCCTTGTGAATAAGATATTGACCACTTTCTCCTAGGAATTTTCGGACATTCCCACCATAGGCAGATGATGGATTCCAAAATTTAGGAACCTTGATTTTTGTCTTTGGAAGTTCCAAATTACCCAGAATGGCAGATAATCGCTTAGGATCTGCCATTTGAAAACCTGGATGATCGATTTCTTCCCATTCTTCACTTGATGTATGGATCGGAAATATGTTTTGTAATCGTTTGATTTCAGGATTCGAACGATCATGAGGCCGTGAAAAGAGTGAAACTTGACATACCCATAATAGCAGACATCCCAGTACCACCACGATACCTCCTCCCAATAAGGAAATCCATACGACCCTTCGATGACGAAACGATGGAAAGCTAGGCCGTTTCCGTCTTGGAGAAATTCGTAATGGGTCTGACGAATGTGTTTGAAAGGTGACTCCCAGGAGTGAAGTCGTCCCTGGTCTTTTAATCTTTGTCATGAAGAATGGGCAAAAAGAAGGTTAGACCCGTAATGGTGTTGGAGGATGTATTGCTGTGGGTTGTGGGTGTGGTAGTCTTGCATTTTCCGCATCCAAGCATCGCCGTCCTTGCGAAGACGGCTGTCACGTCACTTTGTCCGTGTCTGCAGTCTTCATTGGTCCGTCATAACCCCTCAGAAGTATCGGCTGAGGATGTATATTATTGGTAGCTATAATTATGAGATACATGACTGAGGGCTTATTGATGCGGCGAAATCGGTGAAACTGAAACGCTTGGGTAAACGATTCGACGATGTCACTTTGCATCGAGGCCCCCCGATTTTTGACTCGAGACTGCGGGGTGACACCCACAGAAATCAAGCAACGCAACAAGCAGAATATCATACAATTTCATACCGTAACTGAATTCACTACAGAAAAGGATGTTGTACACATCAATACCACCTATTGGAATGAGGAAGAGATTTTCAATTTCAGGGTCGAAGGATAATGTCCAAGGGTATCTTTTTCGATCGAGATTGATTTCAGCGACTAGAACGTACTACTCTTCACAGACGTGGAACAAAGTACTCCTCATCCTATTCGTCACGGTGTTGATGGGGATCTTCGTTATCCCTTTGACATTCGTGGTGACATATCATCTAGAACCAGCCCAGTTCCTGCGTCAGGAGAATCATCATCGACGACGACGACGATTGGTGACTTTGGATCCAGAGATCGTCCGATTACGACAACAATTTCCTCCTTCACAAAGGACGATGATAGAAGAAACGGAAGAAATCCCTCATCCAGGAATATTATTTTCAGGAAATCAACAAGCCAAAGTTCTACTGCCAGGTCTAGACTTTCCTGAAAACATAAAGGTACCGCAATTTTGGAATCCACCGGAATATGGACCACGGGGAGTCCGATCCTATTTAGGTGAGGATGGACGAAGACTCATGACGCCCAAGGAAGCACAATCTATTGGGTCGATAGAGCAAGACGGGAAAGAAACAATCTTTGTTTCATTAGCATCCTACCGTGACGTCGAGTGTCGATCAACGTTGGAATCCATCTATCTTCGTGCGACTTATCCCGAACGGATCCGAATCGGTGTCGTCGATCAGATTGAACCAGAAGATTCGAAATGTTCAAAACCAATACTTCCCTGTGATCAAGATCCGACACAAGTCCTTTGTCGATATCGACATTTGATCGATGTCTATGAGATTCCATCCTATCTCATGGTTGGACCTGTTTTGGCAAGACATATCGCCCATCGAATGTATCGTGGTAAGAAGACCCCCCTCCGCGTTGTTTTTTGGGTTGCACAGATGGTCAATATCATCACCGCTTGACTCACAAAACTCGTCACAATCTCATACTTCTGTGGGTGTATGACATTCCTATACATAGGAGAATACTTTTGTCTTCAAATCGATGCTCATGTCAGATTCGTACAGGGATGGGATGAAGATATCATCTCCCAATGGGAGGCAACCGATAACGAAATGGCAGTCATTTCGACATACTTGACAGACATCGCGGACAGTATTGATCCAATCACACATGTCAGTCTCCGGAAGGAACGGAATATATTATGTCATTTGAGTTATGAGGGTAATAATCCCAATGAAATGCATTTGATTATGAAATCACCAATCAAAAGTGTACCGAAGATTACAGGTACACCCATGCTTCATCCATTTTGGTCGGCAGGGTTTTCCTTTTCACGTGGTCATTTTGTCATCCAGGTCCCGTATGATCCCTACACGGCGATGCTATTTCAGGGGGAAGAGAGTAGTATATCCCTCCGAGCATTTTCCTATGGATATGACTTTTACGCTCCTGAACGTTCTGTATGTTTCCATATGTTCGCAATCAAGAAGAATATCGGAAGACGACAACGACACAAGTTTTGGGAACATGAGACAATCTATATCGGTGCACTTGAAAAGTCTCTTGCGAGAATCATCGGTATCACAGGAATGGCAGGAATCCATTCTCCCAATAATTATTTCCGACGAGACGAAAGTCGATATGGGCTCGGTCATGTACGACCAGTGAAGAAATTTTACTCAACCTTCGGAATCCATCCAGATACTGCTTGTGTTGAGAACCGACTATGCAGCTACGTTCAAGAGCAGATGCATCGCGAACTCCAGTCATACCTTCGAAGTGATGCAATGGGAGTTGACTACGCACGAATTGACTTTGAGTATCGAGAATCACAAGTGAGTCCTACTGCTTGAGCCACGATACAGAATGCCGGTATTCTCCCAACGTACAGGCCGGCCTGAACATAAAGAAACCTTGAGCCCTTCTCTAGAGCCTCGCCTGGAAGTATCGTCGACGATTGTACGAGGCTTCATGATCGAAGATACGACAACAGCCTTTGCTCTTCTTGTGAATGCAGATCACCTCCTACGGCCTACCGTACATGGCTATTGACTCTGCTCTGGTTCGAGTCTTGGTGGTCCATTCGTTCGATCCTGTCTTGCCGCCATACGATACACTTATAGGTAATTCGATTTCTTTGTTGGCACGGGAGGATTCCCGTTTGAAGATTCCGATCAGAATTGATTCCAACACGTCACCAAGGAGGGACTGTGCTAACTGTAATACGGGTACACCTGTACTGTCGTGGATTGTATTTTATGGCCTTGAAACAATTATGATGACTGACTGTGAGTTCGGAACCCTTTCGACCACGGAAATCTATCCTTACAGAGTGAAGGCGAAACATCGAAGCCTTCTCTGGTTATGTGTATGTGGGTTACCATGACTTCCCAATGAATGTAGATCATGTCGTCGTAATGAATACCTGTATCCCATCGTAAGGTGCGACTTTTCTGTAAGTCTCGTGGAGCTGTAAATGTTAATGTTGAGTCGCCTGGCCAAACGAGGACGAAACTCGAAGATGAAGGTGCTCGCTTCGTTTCAGGGCTTTCTCAGGCTGGTAGATCCGGACGAACCGTAGTGTGGATAATGAAGTAGGACTGTCCGAGGCTGATAACAGATACAGAATGACCTCGCCAAGATGAGGACACTCTTTCCTCCGAGCCTGGCCGACACTTCCTGCAATAGAACGAAGGTGCGAAAAACGAGAAACGAACATCAACGCGAGGAGAAATCGTCATCTTGACTGTAACGAAAATCGATAAATGAGCCTGGTACCACAAGGCTTGGCTCTGAATCAGACATCAGTGTCAAGGGAGCATCGTAACTTGTATCAGGGCTGAACTTTAGGTAGTCTGAGACAGTAGTGAGAACAGTGGTCGACAAAGAAACGGAACAGAAGCGTGTTTGAGTTCACCTTTTTTATTTCCATGACATCTACGGGACATAACCGCAGCCGTGACGTGTAGTCCAACATGACTCAAGCCTCAGGAGACTTCTTCCGGTACCATTATGAAATAGCCATGTCCAATCTGTATCCAGCGATCACCTTCGTGTTCAAGAGCCGTCCTTTCGTCAAAGAGACATGTCGTGGATGCGAAACATGAAGGATTTCATGCTTATCATCATTCAAACATGCCTCCTCCACGAAAGGACGCTTCTTGAGGACGAAGTATGATGCAGCTTGTCGAAAACCAGGTCGATCAACATCACGGATATGAGGCTGTTCCATGGACGCCTAGACGGGGTGAAGTGATTCCTCAAGGAAGTTTCGATGGAAGACAACCTGTACTCCATGAAGCAATATTGTCAGCAAAAGGATGTACCAGCAAGAGCGATAGACCAGCGAACCGCTTTCCAGGTACGAGGAACAATCTCCCGAAGGGATGAAGGAGATTTTGTCCTATCGTTCCTGATAGCACGTTGGACATGAACGGAAAATACTTAAATTTTCCTGTGTGTCAAATTCAAGCTGGTGAGGTTTGCAGGTCATCGAAGGAAGCGTCTGCTCGTAGCCAACGGATATCGAAGAAGCTGCGAGGTACGGTTCAGTTCCTCGTCGATGCAAAACGGAGTCTTTGGATCATGTAGAGCTACTGATAGCTAGAGCAGCAGCTCACTTCCCGGCTCGAAATAAACGCCCGTAGGAAAACAAATTTGGCGACTGACTGTGGCATACATTGATTTGCTCCGCCACACTGAATATCGTTGTAGTGGATACAAGGAACCGGAATGCTACCGACACTGAAGATGCCACAGAACAATATGAATGAAGAGGCGCGTCACAGCCATTTACGCGTCTTTACTCAAGGCACACATCGGACAGGACAACCATGTATCGCACCCGACAAGCAAGGCTTTGCTGCCGAGCTGCATGTGGACCATGAAGTCACAAAATCGAGAGATATCAACACAAGACAACAGGAACGTTAGACCCACGTGACTCTGATGAGGGATTATTCTAGAGATTAAAGTCCGTGAAGAAAGGAATTATTGATATGACAGGCAAATAAAGCGGCGGAAAGGGCCAGGAGTGTGTCCAACTGGAACTCTGCACACGGTACTACACTCCCGAGGTGTCAGCAGGGTGTCACACGTATACTTGCCATCCTGGAACCTCGGATTCCATTCATCCTATTGCTAGCTGTCAGATTTCAACGACTACAAGACGAGTCAAAGTTCCTGAGGCCATGCTGGGAGATGTGAGCTCGTCAGGGAACAGTTCCAAGGCGACTAGCCGATTTTCCAGATTTTCGTCCGAAATGTGATGGCATCTGCAGAACCACAGAAACGTCCAAGTGTGGGAGAGATCGGACGAGTCGAGCAATAAACGTAGAAGCGGTAGGTACGGTAGGCTCTACGTGCGTTATTCTCGAAACAGGCATATTGGCACTGCCGCTCTTTGCTTCTTGATTCAGTTAATGGCCCATGCATGCCTCGCACTTTCCGAGATTACCATGGCGACGGTTTCCAAAGGTTTCCAGGGACACCGTCTTGCAGTTCGCTGGGCGTCCTTGCAGATAGCTGTGCTCGTCTCGAGATTCATTGGGGTTCACACGGGCGGTGGAGTGTTTGTAGACGGAAAGGTATTATGTCATGATTATTTCCGAGGAGACCAAGAGGACTACGGACTTGGCAAGGCGCGACTGGTGAAGCCGTTTTACACAACTTTGGAATCCATCCAGATACAGCCTCTATTGAGAACCGACTAGAAAGGTACTTTCTACGTTCAACAGCGGATGCATCGTGAATTAAGGCCATACATTCGAATTGATGCCGTGGGGATCGACTACACCCAGATTCCCTTCGAGTATCGAGATTCACAATTCAATACTGGGGCTTGAATCATGGCAGAGAATGTCAACTGCACTGGAGTCCCGAACGTGCCTCGGATTGGAAAAGAAACGAAGCGGACGCGGTGTCCCTTTCTGACGGGGAGTACTGTCGTTGTTGGCCACGGGATTTCATCATGAAAGAAACATTGAAGACCTTTCACTCTTGCTTTGTAGACCAATCACCAACCCATATCCGTTCTGTACTTCCAGTCCTAGAGGACGATCGACTATCGGTAGTACCGCTATTCTTGCTTGAATGGCACGATGACGCTACGGCGAAGACATATGTATACATACGATACATATGTATCCGACAATAACTGTAATACCGTACGCTATTACCTCACTGTCATACCATCTTTCATACGTATGCTCCGTCTTGCCGCCATGCGTTGTTCGGGACTTTGATGCTTCGGGCGCGAATTCCCGTCAACAATGACTCGAACACGTCATCTACCAAGGGCTCTTCCGGAATTTTGACCGATCACGAATTATGGCCCTAAATAGCGGAACAACAAACAGTTTTCGGAACGCTTTGTACCACTTGAAATATGTCATGTAAAACTGCGATCAGAACACCAGCCTTCGTCTCCCCTCTCGATGCTGATTGCAACTCACGAGGCCCAACCGAGGAACGTAGTGGTAATCACTACGTCGTTATGAGTTCCTGCTGCTCTTCGTAGGACGTAACTTTAGCCTTGTAGAGATCTCGATATTGACTGTGATATGGAGTCGCCAGCCTGTGGATGAGAAGACTCGTTGACAAACAAACGATGTGGACCGTGCTTCAACAACCGTCTTGGGCATCAACGGATCCGGACAATTCGTGGCGCGGAATATGAAGCAAGATGGTTCGAAAGCTGAGAAGCGATACAGAACGTCGTCAGCCAAACGCCATGAAGGGAGATGTCCAACTCCTCAGAAAAAAGAACCAAAAGGCGAGAGACCGTGAACGAGAAACCGCGACGAGGAGTCGCTATATAATGGCTCCAACATGAAGAAGATAAGCCAGCCAAGCACCATCAAGCCATGCTCCGAAACCAATATCTGTATCCTGGGAGGCACGGCTCTGATGTCGTGACTTGCACCTGAAAGGGACTTTGCAATATCTGAAACGCAAGTGAGAAAAGCAATAGACGAATACCCCTTCGGGACAAGATCGTAGTTGTGTCCATAGTCTTATACCAATGATATTCATGAGACACAGTCGAAGCCGCGACGTATAATCCAACATGATTCAGACCTCAGGACACTTCGTAAACCCTCAGAACAGACCCGCGCCCAAACTGTAACGAGCAATCATCTTCGTATTCAAGAGCCGTCCTTTCGTCAAATAGACGTGTCATGGATACGAAACATGAAGGACTTCATGCTTAACATCGTTCAAACATGCCTGCTCCACGAAAGGACGCTTCTTGAGGACGAGGAATGACGATGCTTGTCGACGACCAGGTGTATCAGCAATATGAAGCGAGACTGTCCCATACACCCCTGGAAGGAACTAAATGACTCCGCAAGGGAAGAAAATCCGTTCTCCGTGAAGCAACAGTGTCAGCAAACGGGTGGACCGAGAAGAGATACACTAGCGAATCATTCTCCACGCGGCACAGCTGCATATCCCCCGTGAAGTCTCAAAATCAAGAGATATCACCACGAAACGACAAGCACGTTGGAGCAACGTGACTCTGATGAGGGTTTTATCGAGAGAATACAGTCCGTGAAGAAAGGAGTTGTTGATGACAAGCGAATCAAGCGGGGAAGGGTCAAGAGTGTGTCCAACTGGAACTTTGCGGCACTACCACGCGCTCAGCGTTCTACCAAATTGTCACACTGAAACCTAGCCAGTCTGGGAACTTCGTGCTCCTTTCATACCAATGCTAGATGTTAGATGTCAAACGATTCCTTGACGAATTTGAAGTTCGCGAGTTCATCTGTAAGCTGAGCTCTTCTTGTGAGAAGTCCGATGGCTAACGATTTCGTCCGAAATGTGATGAAATCGGCAGAACCACAGAAAACCTCAAACGCACGGGTTAGATCGGACGAGTCGAGCGATAGCTGTCACGCGAACCAACGCCATGTGCTTCACTAGAGTAGTGGAGCTATTTGTTTCTTGATTCAATTGGCCCATGTATCATACGCCGCGCACTT
>Ga0194115_10003271_pt1 | contig 18362 bp, 29 predicted proteins | sample TA2MahsurfametaG_3_FD_148656 | JGI IMG/M metagenome (GOLD analysis project Ga0194115, IMG submission 148656) | Freshwater microbial communities from Lake Tanganyika, Tanzania - TA2015002 Mahale S4 surface | ecosystem: Environmental > Aquatic > Freshwater > Lake | place: Tanzania: Lake... | reverse complement strand
GGACCATGGACTCACGTCGAGGTTGGATATCCTTCTCGCGTCGAACCGTTATTATGGCCGTACGCCGAGATTCCTGGCGACTGGACTAACACCGTGTACCCGTATACGCCCGCCGAGGTCGTGGCCGCCGTCGTAGAACTTCACGATGGATTCGCGGATGGGAATATGTAGATCATGGCAGTAAAGCGCAAGCCTGGGTTGATTCGAAGTTTCTTGTCAGGTCTAGACAAGATTCGGGTGTGGTTCCTCAAGAGTGTCGCAGATTTGTGGCGAAGGTAAGACGTATGTTTAAGTTGGTCGAGCCCGAGGATTGGTACGAGGACCCCGAGACGGGTCTGGTCGTGTGGACGAGGCGGTTCCTTGTGGCGCGTGGTTTTTGTTGTAATGGTGGTTGTCGTCATTGTCCTTACGATGAAAATGGTGACGTGGTGCCCGAGGTGCCTATAGTTATACGTTATGAAGAGAAGCGATCGAATTCTTAGACAGTTCATACGAGAAGCCTTGCGACAGGGTGCTGCTGGGCCTGGTGTTGTGGCCGATCCGACGACCGGTACTACCGGTGGTGCTAGAGATTACGAGTTAGAAAGAGGCGTCGATATCTTGAGTCCGTGGTACAGAAGTCCCGGTGATTTGGGAGCCGGTGACCCGGGCCGACCCGAAGACCCCGAAGAATACGTCGGAGTCGCAGGCGGCGAGACGCCGGAAAAAGCCGCGGCCGATCTGGCGGCTCCTCCCGTCGTCGGTGAGGTGTAAAGTTTCGACTAACGTGGATATAATAGGTTCATGACCCGTTATTCGGGAGAAAGACGTTAGTGGTAGCAGAATTTAACCCCATCGATCCATGGTCCCATGAATTTCTAAGAGAGCTCGTCAGGGAATTTGGGCCTGAGCTCGACGTCGTCAGGGTCGACCGCGAGCGGCGTAACGGTGCGATCGGGGGTCCATTGCCTGGTCTTATGTTCACGCAGGAACCTGCGGAGGTGATCGACAAAACGTGGCGCTGTGCGCCTCCACCTCGAGATCTGCTTGATCGTCGAGTCGAGATCACGGGGCCGGGCGTCGAAGCCAAGATGGTGTTGAACGCCTTGAATTCGGGTGCCTCGGGTTACATGGTCGATGGCGAAGACTCTTTGTCGCCGACGTGGCAGAATGTCATCGCGACGCAGCGTAACATGTACTATGCGGCGAGGCGTCACCTGCGCGTTGAAGACAAGGAATTGGTAGCGAATCCTGCGGTTTTGCACTACCGGCCGCGGGGACTGCACATGGTCGAATCCAACTTCGAGGTCGATGATAAACCTGCGCCGGCGGCGCTGGTCGACTTTGGTCTATTTGCTTATTGGAACGCGTTCGAGTTGTTACGGCGAGGTAGCGGTCCGTACGTTTATCTGCCGAAATTAGAGACCGAAGGTGAAGCGGCTTGGTGGTGTCGCGTGATGACGTGGACCGAACAAAGGTTGAATGTACCTTCGGGTTCTTTTCGATGCACGGTCCTCGTCGAAACTTTGCCTGGTTTATTGCGATTGGAGCCCATTGTTTGGGCCTTACGAGATCGATTGGTGGGATTGAACGTAGGTCGTTGGGACTATATTTTTTCGTGTTTGAAGACGATGGCGTTCGATCCCAACTACGCGTTGCCGGATCGTTCCGCGATCACGATGGACACGCCGGCCTTGGCCGAATATGCGAGGTGGGTCGTCAACGTGGCGCACCGTCGAGGTGTCCACGCGATTGGTGGAATGGCGGCGCATGTTCCGAGTCGTCGAGACCCAGTGGCCACGGCAGCTGCTGTTGAGGCCGTCAGGCTTGACAAGCGTAGAGAGGTTTTGATGGGCCACGATGGGACCTGGGTTGCGCATCCTGACCTGGTTCCGGTCGCTATGGAGGTTTTTGCTACGAGTTTGGGAGAGCGAGTCGAGCAGCGTCACATTGTGCCCGGTGAGGCATTTCTCGATCGAAGCGTGGCGTTGGGATCGATTCGGGGCAGTGTGACCGAGGATGGGATCCGTGCGGCGGCGAGCACGCTTTTGCAGTACGTCGACGCGTGGTTGGATGGAAGCGGGTGTGTCGCGATCGATGGGAAGATGGAGGATGCGGCGACGGCCGAGATATCGAGGGCATTGTTGTGGCATTGGGTGAAGCGTGGTGTGATGTCGAAGGGTGATGTGGCTAATGTGTTGCGAGGCGAAGGAGCGGCGCTAGCCGCCGCTGTCGGCGCCGAGCCTAAACGAACGACGATGCGTTTAGTTTTAGAGTCGACGTTATCAAATAGGTTGCCAGAGTTCTTCACACTCGCCGCGTATGAAGCGTTGTTGGAACGCCGTCCAGCCAAGCGTATATAATTTTTAGAGTTTTTTGAAAATATAATGTATATTTATGGTGGTTTTAAGATGAAACAAGTAAGCGAAGAATCTAAAATCGTAGAAGAGTTTGCTGCGTCCTTGGTCGATTTTGTTGTTGAGGCTGTGGGGGGGACATCGCTAGATGCGACGACGGAGGCTCTTCAGATTTTAGGCGTGTCTGACGGTGAAGAAGTGGAATTACCTGAATCTTTTGAAGACGACACGTTTGCTGGTGAGTTGATCGCTGAAGCTTTGTTAGCCCGGCCCGAAGTATACAACGTTTTTTCGGCGATGGGCGCGTTGTTGGTAAAACGTATCAAGATGGGCGAGTGATCAATAATTCTTGCACCAAACGAATAAAGACGGATCGATCGAATTGGCAATTGCGACTTGGGCGACTGTAGCTGCGTCTGGACAACGATAGACGCGATATTCTAGGTTAGGAGCCATCAGGGTACCTAACATATGTCTTGCCCCAAATGCGTGACCGAGCTCGTGTAGAACGACGGATAGGGTATCGACTTCGTATCGACCTCTATATAATTGTATTAAGTGTCCTCCGATCGCGCTAGTATGTGCCAGGGTAAGTTCACTTTTAAAAAAAGGTGGGTCTATTTCTTGGATCGTATAGTCGCAAGTTTCATCGATTCCGATGCGGGGTTGTAATTTTTTCCATTTGCCGATTGCATGATCCCAACCTTTGATTGCTTCGACTACGGCGGGTAGTTGATCTTTAGATACTTCGATGCAGACGCTAGCTGTTTCTTGAAGTATCCATGTGGTTGGATGCTTGCGAGGTATCCAAACTGGTTCGCATGCGACCATCGCTACTAGTGCTAAACAAGTTGCCGCCATCGTCGCGACGATACTTTCTTTTCTGGCTTCGGAAAATCTCGATTCGTCGTTTTTTTCCATAAATATACGTATGATTGAATTCGACAATGAATTATAAAATAATAGCGAGGGTGTATTTTTTTTCCGCGAAGTATTTAGATTAGTCTTGATTATGGGTGCAGTAAGTTTAAAGATGTTGTTTGAGTCTACGACGGAGATAAATGTATTTGATTTTGATGATACATTGGTTCACACGAAGTCGCACGTTTATTTGACGACGGCGGCTGGTGAGCATCGAGCGTTAACGCCTGGTGAGTACGCGGTTTACGATCCCGCGCCTGGTGATACGTTCGATTATTCAGAATTTGATAGCGTAAATAGTCCGTCTCCGATTACTCACATGTTGCTGAAGTTGAAGTATGCAATAAGGAATGTTGGTCTTGACAACGTGTTTATCTTGACGGCTCGCGGGGCGTCGGAGCCGATTCGTATGTTTCTTGGAGAGATGGGTATTACCGGGATTGATATCGTTGCCTTAGGTAATTCCGATCCGCAATCCAAGGCGGATGTAATAAAAGACGAGATATTGACGCGTGGCGTCAAACTCGTTAAGTTTTATGATGATTCTAGCAAGAACATTGCTGCTGTGAAGGCGCTTCGACGAGACCCTGAGCTATCTAGTGATGTTCAAATAATGGCGATTAAAGTGTAACGATTATTTGGACTGTTTTTGATTTCCGAGTATTTCTTTGGCTTTGTTTTTGGACATTTTAACTGGAAATTTTTCTCCGTCGATGTCGACAGATTTTTCTCCTTTTTCCGCTGCTTTAGCGATCGCGAAAGTGAATTCGTCCTCTGCTAGTTCTCTTTTAGATTTTGCTTCGTGAGAGTCTTGCTTCATATTTTGTTGGATAGTTTCTCTAATGATGGAACGAAGTTCTGCCAGGGTTATTTTCATAAGATTCGGTCCTTCTGATTTGGGTTTAGTGTCTATTGCATAATAGGTTAATTCATGTTGTTTGACTAATTGATCGTTCGATTCGATACCAGATTTGCCCCCGTCGGGCGATATAAACGCCCCTCGCCGCGTCATATTTTCACCTTGTCTACCACGCGTATACAACATGCTCAAGCGAGTTGTATGATCTTTTTCATACGCGTCGGCATCACGAAGGCCTAAAGCTTCTTCTGCAATAATTTCTTTGACGAATAATCTGATAGATTCCATTTCGATCGCGGCTATTTGACCCTTTGCCTTTTTTTTCGAGGTATGACAGGCGCTGTGGTCTTTACCATTTTTATCCGTATACGATAACACGAAATTGCCCGGCGTTCCATCTGACTGTTTGCACTTGGCTTTTCTTATCTTGTATGGCACGGCAACATAACTATGGGTTTATAGTTTCTTTTTCTTTTTTGTGGTCGACATTCCCATGTCTTTTGCCCATTTATCAATCTTTTTTTTGATGTCGTCTGGCACGTAGACTGAGACAGCCTTGTATGCAGGATCGTCTAAAAGTTCTGTGTGGTAGTTTTCTTCTGGATGAGACCCTCCACGAACTGAATATTCTTTTACGAATTCTTTAAGTAATTGTTTGATGACTTTGAATTCTTCGTTTACCATGACAATACTTATTATTAGAGGAGTGTCGAATGATGATTGCTCGCGTTTTAGCTGTATTGATGTCGGGCGCGCAGTTGATGATTCCTCCATACGCCAATGAATTTTTGAGGAAAGCTCGACGGGCGCATCTTTTGGGATTCTTGTTGTTTTTTGCAGGATTCTCATGTTCTGTTAATATCTCTAGCGATTCAATCGAATCCAACAAGGAAGATGATTTCGAAGAGAAAGACCCTGGTCCGTACCCGTCGATATCTTCGGTGTCCGAAGAAACTGAAACCGAACCGATGTCAAATAATCCTTGGCAGTGTGGTTATGAAATCATCGTAGTTAAAGGTCCTGACGATGAATTGATATACGCAGAAATCCCGCTGCCTTGTGATCCGATGGCAGACGTATATAAGGGTTGTTTCGTCGAAGAAAAGACATTAGAAAAAAATTAACAAAAAAAACCCCGGTTTTACCCGGGGTTTTTTTAATATCTATAGACTGATATCACTTACCGCCGGCACCACCTGCAGCGTCGCCGCCGCCTGCGCTTGAGCCGCCAACGCCGGCAGTTGACGCCGCGTCAACTGTTTGAGAACCGCCTGCACCGCCTGAGCCTGTAGCTACGGTTGATGCAGTTTCGCCACCTTGTCCGCCGACGCCTGTTGACGCTGTCACGACGGCGGTCGAAGTCGAGGTGTCAGAAGTCTGTTGACAATCCTCTTCCTTGCTCTCGCAACCAGTAACCAACGCGATTGTACAAATGATCCCAAAAAGATTCTTCTTCATTTTTGTTTTCCTTTTTTAATTTTGACTTAGAGTCAAGTAACTAAACATTATAACGAGTATTATGAAATTTACACTATAAAAAACGCATCAAAGACTTGAAAGCTTATTTAAAATTCTGTCGGCCATGATTTCGTAGCCTTCTAGGGTGTAATGACATCCATCGTGATATGTCGCATTCTTGGTGAGGTCGTCAAGATTGATCAACGAGATTTCAGAATATTCTTTAGAAATTTGTTCCTGCACCTCTCTGACTTTATTTGTATTCACGCCGCAAGCGCCTTCGGCTGTTTTAACCATAACAATGATTTCGAGTTTTGGATAATCGATTTGCCACGCATCGACGAGCGACTTTAGCCCGGCGTAATAAGTTTCCTTCGAGGTTAACGCGGCGGCTTCGCCCTGCGCCCAACAGATGACGTTAGGTTCATAACCCGACGTTGTCCATGAATTTTTTGCTTGTGCGTAATCGTTTTTGGATGGATTTCGCTTGCTAGGCTCGTTAGAGTTGGGCAAAAAGTAACTTAGATTCATGCCAGGCCATCCGTGGTTTTTAATTCTAATCGTTGGACTGGATACGATTGACAGATCTAGCAACTTGCGTGAAAGTCTGCCGGCCCATGAACCGATTCCGAATTCATATTCCCCACCGAGTTCAGCCTTAGCGATTTTCCACTTTTCGTCTGTCTGATCCCAAGTTAAAATATTTTGGGAATTATAGACACCCGCCAGAGGCCACCAACCACCTGTTGCGTTAGATTGTCCTGATACGTAAATAACAGGTTGTTGTTTCCACTTATGCGCAGTTCCGCCTCCGCAACTGCTCGATGAGCTAGTTACGGAACTTGAATTTGAACTCACCATCGAGGAACTGCTGGCGCTGTTCACTGTCGAAGAAGAGTTGCTGCTCGAGGCTGAACTTGATGTGCTTGTAGTTTCTCCGCCATATCCTTCGTTATTTTCAGCGGTATCTCCTCCGAAGCCGCCCTCATTCCCGGCACCGCCCGAGCCATCATTCCCACCTTGATTATTCGAGGAGGTAGACGAGTTGGTTTCTGCGGACGAGAATTCAGGAAGTTCATCAGTAAAATCGTTCTTGTCGAACTTGTTTCTATGATGGACTGGATAGTGGGTTTTTTCGATATTATCGCCCGGCGAGTCTTCAAAAACGTCGGTATAAATCTCTACTACGCCAGAACAAGAAACTCCCGTCGTTGAGCTCGCCAAGATTAAAAGAGAAATAATTTGATTCTTTTTTGACAGCATCGTCATATTTTTAGTATATCATTCATCAACCGAGATTGGCACATGACTAACGAAAAAAAAGTTCGACAGATCATTAGAGAAGAATATCTTAAAGTCGCAGACAAAAATGGCCTTTCGCCAAAGTTGTCAGAGGGGCTTCGTTGGCATTTAGAGGAAGGCGTATCCTTCGAGACACCTGTTTATCGAGCTGGGACTGATAAATACTTTTCTTTAATAAAGGAAGCCAAATGGTTATATCACGAGAAACTATATCAACCGCAATCGCAGTTTGAGGTCGAATTATTGGAATCAGATCTAGGCGAGTGGGTGGAATTTGATGGTAAAAAAGTTCCTCTTGATTTTCCTTTGCAGGACCTAAACGAGATGGAATATAAGGGTCGCGAGGTTGAGTTGGGTAAACCGAAAAAGGGTTCGGGCGGTAAAGCGTATGTATACGTACGTAATCCGAAGACAGGGAAGGTGAAGAAAGTCTCCTTCGGTTCGTCGATGCCCGATGCGATGGGCGATTCCGAAGCCGCTCGCAAAAGGTGCAAATCTTTCGGCGATAGACACAATTGTGCCGAAAAAGACGATAGAACAAAACCCGGTTACTGGGCTTGTCGAGCTACGAAATTTTTTGGTCGCGATATCCCTGGTTGGTGGTGATGTTTCCATTTCAGGAAAATATTTCCAGTGGCGTTCGTTCTAGGACGTTCGACAGGGACGTTCCAACGACCGAGTTAGTGTGGCATCGTGACGAGAACGACAGGATAGTTAAAGTAATAGAGTCGACGGGATGGTATTTTCAATTCGATGATGAACTACCGTTTTCGCTGCGACCAGGAGACGTATTGAATATCCCAAAAGAAAAATGGCATCGCGTTATTCGTAAGGAAAACAGTAGTAAATTGATAGTAGAAATAGTAGAAATGAAGGTTGTGCAACATGTCTGAAGAACTAGAAGAAGTAAAAGAAGTTTCAAAGTCGTCACGGAATGAAACGATTCTTGCAAAAGCAAAAGCTGCAACCATGATAATAGGCGCCGTTGCTACTGCATGTACCGCTGTTTGGGGTGCTGTACGACAACCACCAGAGCCTGGGGCTAAAATTGCCTACGAGGTCTTAAAAGAGGCGTTGCAATACGAAAGAGACCGCAGAGAAAAACTAGAAGAAGAAATAGATTCGTTTAAACCAAAGATAGAAAGTTGCGCAGAATTCGAGAAAAAAATTGAAAACGAAATTAGACAATTTAACTTGATCAACAAAAAATCAAGTCGCTCACCTGCTTCTGTAGCGATTGGATCAGAAGTTTCGAACGAATCAAAGTCGAATGAGCAACTTCCCAAGAATCGTTCGCAACGTCCCGAATTACCCTCTTCAAAAGAACTTGGACTTTGAAGAGCCTTTGATATTTAACGTTAAAAAAAATATTGCGACCGAGATTATCGCAATTGCGGAATGACAAAATATCATCTGTTTATCCTATAATCAACGTCAGGCAATATATATCAATATCTATGAGAATAACCATAGCGCAATTAAAAAGATTAATTAGAGAGACACTGACGTCCGAAGAAGCAGAGGTTCCAGGTCGATGGACAGCAACGAGCGGCGAACCTATAGACGATGAAGACGAAGAGCGTCGAGGCTATGGGGGTTTTGTAGACCCTATTGGCGATGAATTAGAAGAAACGAAGAATACGCTGTGGGGAAATATTCGAGCCAGAAGAAAAGCTGGTAAACCTCGACTAAAACCTGGTCAAAAGGGATATCCCAAGACGCTAGACGTTGAATCGCAAGAGATGTCGCAAGGTCACGAAGACCCATCGAAATTGGTACAAACGATGAATCGTCAAGGCGATGGTTACGAATTCGATCAAATGGGTCGTCGCAAAAAAAATTGATAAGATGAACAAAGTATCTTTTTTGGATACAATCGAATCGTGTCATTTCCAGAAAAATTAATTGATCGCGAAAAATACATTCTTGATCGAGTACTTGCAGGCACGTTCGAGGCATCTTGGACCGAAATAACACATTCAGCGGGTGGTTACGTCGCAAAATTTCAAGTGATGGACGACGCCTTAAAAATCGACGGGATTCGAGTTAATGTTAGCGCGAAATTACAACAGAATCTTGCGGATTTGTTTGACGCTTCGATGATGACCGCGCAACTTGCAGATATTGTCTATATTTCTGCTCAGCGACGAATTGATCCTGCTCCGATGACAATATCATCTACTGTAGCATCGATGACAAAACATTCAAGCAATGTTGATGCAAAGATAAAAAAATTGGGCATCAATTCTGGACTTGTAGCAGATCCGGGCAAACATTGGATTCTGGATAAAAAACTAGAACAGTTGCCCGGTCGAGCTTGCAATTATGGTTGGCATTTTTTCGGTAATTCTTATCAAGGCATTAATGGATTTCCCGTCCCCTCTAGTTACAATAAACTTAATGGAAAACCTGTAAAAGTAATTCAACCGAATGCGACAGCCCACGATATGTTGCATTCTGATTATTCTCAAATATGTCAGTTGGTTTCCCAGACGTGTTGGGTAGACGGAGTAGAAAAAAGATTTTCTGAGTTGTTAGTTGATTCGAAGTTATCTGTTTTAGTCAATCATCAAGGACCTTTGAAGGTTATAAGACAACCCGGAGTCGCCGAGTTGAAGGGTCAACTCATCATGTTTCCTACGACAATCGTCGTTCAGGCACCTATCGTTTGATGGAGAAAATTGTATGCCTACATATGAATACGGTTGCTTAGCGTGTAGTGGCTCCTTTGAAGCGTACCAATCTATTAAGGCGCCTAAAGGAGCCGAATGTCCTCACTGTAAAACGTTTTGCTTAAATCGACTAATTCCTTGTGGGACTTCCTTCGCTTTAAAGGGCGGAGGCTGGTACAAAGATCTATATTCTTCAAAAAAATGAATTTAAGATTTTATTAATTCGTCGTACGTTTCGATGGGAATTTCTATTTTAGGATTATTTCCTAACTGTAACTTTCGTTGTTCCGCGAAAGTTTGAATCGCTGAAGATGTGCTTGGTCCCCAAACCCCATCTATTTTTATCTTGTAGAGTCCAAGCTTCGTTAGTTTAGTTTGGGCTTCAACTAACGTTTGTTTTGTCCATTGAACAGTATGCGACTGCAATTCGTTTAGTTTACTAAACAATTCGCCTTCTGATTTACGTCTATTGTACAATCCCTTATTGATCTGCAATACACCATTGATTCTTGCCTTACTCCAGGCGAGAAGCTTTTCTGGTACGTCTGCATAATTTCCTTGATTCAAGGTTTTACACGCGTCGCTCATTGCGTAAACTCCCGTACCACAATTGAAACCGAAAGAAACCAAGGCATCGAATTGATTTTGATTTAGTGGCACTTTTATTCTAGCTCGTATTGAATCTTCGCATTTTTTAACGTCTGATGCTAATAGTTCGTAGGCCTTTTCGAGAGATATCTCAACTCCATCTGGGAAATTTTCGTTGGGTTTTATTAAATGACCAATTCCTATTGTTCTTAGACCTGCGATATCTAGATACGGTTTAAGAACGCAACCTTCCCATTTGGCTATGAATTCTAATCCTGATTTAGAAGTAGACATTGAATCGTTTACGCCCATCGCAAAATCCTCCTGGATTAATTACGATGCAATGTGCGAGATAGCTACTGTAATATCATTTAATCATGTCGATTGACAGACGAATGCTTGCGATGGCGGCGGATGTTGCTAGAGACAATCCAGAAAAATTCGATAATCGATCGTTCTGTCTCGGTGCGGTTGGACTTCGCAAAGATGGCGTAATCGTAACGGCGAAAAACATCGCCGCGGCAAATATTGTTCCTACACACCACGCAGAAGCTCGAGTTGTTAGAAAACTCACGCCCGATTCTATAGTCTGGGTCACTCGAGTGCTGAGATCTACAGGCGAATGGACGATGTCAAGACCTTGTTTAGGTTGTCAAGGTAGAATGCGGGCTGCGGGTGTAAGAAGAGTCGTCTATACCATCGGTCCTGACGAATGGGGCACAATTCAATTAATCGATTGATGCAAAGTTTTTTCTCGACGAGGTACATATAACAATATGTCGAACGTAGTATCGCTTACCGAAAGAAGAGAAGTTTGGAAACAAGTTTATCGTAAGGATAATTTGCGAGTACAAATTTCGAATCACGGTCGTTTTAAACTATTGAGCAACAACGAAATCACTCATCTCGAATTTTTTGATTCTGTAACTTTCTTAAAGGAACTTAGCGAGTCTTTAGAGCACGTAATGTGTTCTATGTACAACGAAGGTCACTGACTTTACATTACGAAATAAGGAAAAAAACACAATGTCTAAGAAGAACAAGAATTTCAACAAGAACTTTAGTAATGACGCGCCGGAGATTTACAACATGGATGATATTGGCTACATGGTCGATGAGGCGATTCATGATCGAGCTACTCGATTGGAACACGAGAAATCTAGACTGGTCGCGATGAATCGCGATCCATATCTTTGGGAAGTTGAACTAGCGTATCTTCAACGCGAACAAGACCTGCGTCAAACTCGAGCTGCGCTACATGCTGAATTTGTTAAAAAGTTCGTTCCCGCAGCCGAAGTCGATGCTGTTTTAGCAGAAAATTCTGTGGACGAAGACAACGGACTTAACTGAAATGCTAGACAACATTAGTAATAAACAAAACACGATTTCTAGTTATCTTGGGTCTTTGCAATCGTTCCCGCAACTTGAGCATGAAGAGCTCGTTAAGCTTTTTCAGGTTTATGAAAAAGGTGGAAGCGGTGCTGTAAAAGCTCGTCAAAAACTTACAGAATCAAACCTGAGACTAGTCGTTTATATTGCAAAAAAACAAAAAGGACACAACATCCCGCTAGAGGATCTTATTCAAGAAGGTAACCTAGGTTTATTGAAAGCAATCGATAAATTTGACTGGAAGAAAGGCTTTCGTTTTTCGACATACGCGACGTGGTGGATTAAACAAGCGATTAGTCAATATGTTTTAAAGCGTAAGAAGATTATTCGTCTACCAGCTCACGCTGCATCCGCGCAAAAGAAGCTCATCGAAGCATCAGACGCGTTTAAAGAAGTTAAGGGATATGGTCCTACTTCGGAAGAATTATCTGAGATTATTGATGTTTCTGAAACAGTAATCAAGGCGACGATGCAGTCGGGTAAAAACATTATTTCACTCCAACAACAAATTGGAGATAATGGTAATTCTACCCTAGAAGACAAACTTGAAGACAACAATTATGCCAACGATCCATTCGAATCGTTGGCTAAAAAAGAAATGATGATCGTCGTTAAAGACGTGATGTCTAGTCTTTCGATAAAGGAAGCTGCGATCTTAAGATTGAGATTTGGATTGTACGACGACATTGACTCAAAAGACTACGAAGTAACAGATGAACAAGCTAAGCTAATCGCAACAGGACAGAGTCCAACATGAATTATTTGTTGTTAACTTTGTTTTTGTCTACAGTTTTTAACGTCGTCGTTTCCGTCTTCAATTTACGACAATTAGTTTTTATCAGAAAATTCATAACTGAAAGTCAAGAGCAGGATTTGCAACAATCCCAGCAAGAAGCCCAAGACATACACAATATTTTAAATAATCGATTGTTGGATTTGCAGAGTAGAAAATACGCTCTTCAACGTGGGACAAAAAGAAGATGAACAAAAAGAAAAATGGTAACGCAAAAGGTTATGCTACCGTTCTTGATGACGATGGTATCAACTATAGAGAAATCGCAGATATTATGTCCGAGATCGGCTTCATAATGAATCATTCGAGTGCGCGCAATTATGTGTTGCGAGTTATGACCAAATTTGCTGAAGCTTTCGATAGAGAGTGGGATTTAAACCTTTCCGAAGGCAAGATTCGTGATGTGGCTGCATCGCCACAATTTCAAAATGTTATCTCAGATCTGCTACATAATCTTGAGACTTCTCAAGAAAATAAGCTGACGCCATAATTAATTGAGGAATTATGTCAAAATTTAAACCAAAAAAACTGCCACCGATTCGTTTAACGGATCTACTAAAAAAGAAAAAAACAAACTTAAAGCAATTTTTAAGCGCTTCTGGTATTACTACCTATTTCACATTAGAACAAAAATGCGACAAAATGGGAGTTTCTCCACCACTCGAAACTGAATTTCATGAAGCGGTTGGTATTATCGTTTCATCTCCACAGGAAGGGGTTGTCGTTCTAGACCCTCCCACTCTTTTAAAAGATACAGGTAAAAAAATTCAAGTCGATGAATCTCCCACTATTCATACGCAAACAGTCTCTGAAGTAAAACTAGAGATTGATAATCTTAAGCAAGATGCAATAATTAAAGAAAATTTGATTTTGCAAAAATCTTCGAAGAAAAAGAAAGAAACTGCGACAGAAGAGTTGTGAAATGTTCGACGGACGCATGATAGATTGAATCTATGCAGTCTGTCATCGACATCCTGGAACAGCTCGAGGCCAACAACTCTCGTCTATTCAAAGAGGAACTTCTTGAGTCTCAGGTCACCAACGACCTACTCAAGAAGGTCTTCGTAGCCTCTGGCGATCCTTACATCAACTATTACGTGAATAAATTCAAGATACCCAAGGCGGAGGGAATCGGTGCCGATGATCTCGTTCTAGAACATTTCCTTGATGACATCTACGAAAAACTCTCCACGCGTAAAGTGACTGGCAACGCCGCCAAAGATCTCGTGGTCCGACTCTTCACGGACATGACCGGTCCACAACAGAAGTGGTGCCAAAGGATCCTCCTGAAAAATTTACGGTGTGGCGTCCAGTCCACCACGATCAACAAGGTGTGGCCTGGTGCCATCGTTGGATTCTCGGTTCAGCTAGCCGAGACCCTAAAGACTCGGTACGAGGACGGTAAGGGAATCATCATCTGCGAACCGGTGATGTATCCGACGTGGGTCGAACCGAAGCTCGACGGTCTTCGGTGCATAGCCGTGAAGTATTCGGGCGAGGTGACGATGTTCACTCGCAACGGTACCGTCCTCGAAACCCTACCTCGGATCAAGTCTCTCCTCGAATCTGCTCCGTGGGACGAGTTCATCCTCGATGGGGAGGTCATGGGTGAAACGTGGAATGATTCTGCTTCGGTAGTCATGTCTCACAAGAAAGGCAAGGACGATTCGAAAATGATCTTCCACGTCTTCGATGCCCTGCCATTTGATGACTGGCGTGATCAAGAGAGCCATCTAGACCTTGAGGACAGGTTGGAACTCGCCGAGGAATTGGTGTCGCAGGTCGGCAATTCGGCCGTGGTCAAAGTCCAAGGTCGACTAGCTAATGATCAAGATGAGCTCCTCGCAGCATACCTCCAGGACACCGACGCCGGTTACGAAGGCGTCATGGTAAAGGATCTCGTCGCTCCATACCTCTTTAAAAGATCTTCTAATATTCGCAAACTAAAACCAATTAAGACGTTTGAAGGAATTATTGTGGGTCACTACGAGGGCCGGAGAGGCTCCAAGCGTGAGGGCCTATGGGGCGGCTTCGAGGTCGTCCTGCCTAACGGTGTGGTGACTCGCGTTGCGGGCGGATTTACTGATAAACTAAAGGCCGATATTAATCTAGATCCGGATTCGTGGATTGGACGAATCATCGAGATGGAAGGTCAACCTGATCCTCTTACGGGAGATGGATTGACAAGGGATGGTAAGGTTCGGTTCCCTGTCTACATTCGCGAACGTGACCCTAGGGATGTTGATCCGCGACTAATCGAAGTTGGTAAAAATTATACTTGATTGGTAAAATAGTCTCAACGCAATATGACAAAACCATGACAAAAAATATTTCAATTTAGAACATTGAATTTAGATTCTTCTACACGTTTTAGTACTTATTACGAGTTGCTTACGCTGGTGTAAGTAACGCTTTAAAAGGTATTAAAACTATGGCCATTTCAAGAATTCAACAATCTCAAATTTCTGGTTCGTTGTCTTATTTAGACAACCTTGCTATGGGCTCTGGTCTTTCCAACAAGACCAAGCTTTCTGATGATCTCAACGCCCTTCGTTCTTTGATCAAGGACGTCAAGGGTTCTTCAGCCTGGTATGATGCGGCATCGCAAGATCTCTCCGAGATCTACGCCGCGATGCATGCGCAGGGATCTGGCGCCGCTTTCCAGGGCGCAATCGCGACCGTCGGCAGCGCGTCTATTGGTGCAGCGCTCAACGTCACAGGAGCAGCTACGCTTTCAAGCACTCTAAGCGCCGGTGCTTCTACGCTCAGTTCGCTAGTCGTGTCGGGAAATGGAACCGTCGGTGGAACATTAGGCGTTCAAGGTATAACGCAATTAACTGCCACATCAAACTTCGCTAATGGTTTGTTCGTTACGGGAAGCAACGGACTCAATGTTGGCAATGACCTCGCCGAACCACAATTCCAGGTTGAACAAGATGGTTCAATGACGGTGAAGGCCGCGGCGTCTATACAAAGCCTCTCAGTCACTGGATCCTCAGGTTTAGCGGTCGTAGGTGCTTCTGCACTCTCCGGCGGCGCTACTGCTGCCAATCTTGTGGTAGCTGGAACTGGTTCCTTTGGCGGGGCAGTTTCTATGGCTAGCACTCTCGGCGTCTCAGGAAACTCACAGCTCGCTAGCGTTGATGTCGGTGGCGGTTTCGGATCCTCTGGTGTCACAATCTCTTCAGCTGGTAACATTCAAGCAGACGGCACTCTTACCGTCAGCGGACTTGCTACACTCGACGGTGGATTGGTGATGGACGCGAACAAGTTTACAGTTGCTAATGGTACTGGTAACACCGTTATCGGTGGTACACTTAGCGTCGAGGGCGCTTCTACACTAGCTTCTGTTACTGTCACAAGTGCCGCATCCGTCGGAGCCACGTTGGGTGTCACAGGAGCTTCTGCGCTCGGTGGCTCTCTCTCGGTTGCTGGTGCATCCTCGTTGAATAGTCTCTCAGTCACTGGATCCTCCGGTTTATCGGTCGTAGGTGCTTCTGCACTCGCTGGTGGCGCTACTGCTGCCAATCTTGCGGTAGCTGGAACTGGTTCCTTTGGCGGGGCAGTTTCTTTGGCTAGCACTCTCGGCGTCACAGGAGCAGCTACGCTTTCAAGCACTCTAAGCGCCGGTGCTTCTACGCTCAGTTCACTACTCGTGACGGGAAATGCGCAAGTTCAAGGCGATCTTCTTGTTCAAGGTTCATTCACGTATATCGAGACCGATAACATGAAGGTCAAGGATGCATTCATCTATCTCGCAACAGGATCTAACGGATCAGTCGATTCCGGTATCGTCCTTAGCAAGGGTGCTGGTGCTTCTTACGACCTTGTGGTTGGACAAGACGGCGGAGCAGGAGAAATTATCTTCGCACAAGTTGCTCACAACTCTGATGGCACATCCCCGGCAGACCTTAATGGTTCGTCACTCGTTCCAGCTTGGCTGAGCAATGTCAAACTCGGCGGTGTTGAAGGCAGCTTGAGCGGTTCATTGGCTGCTTCTGCTGCTGGCGTTGCACTTACCTCTCCGGCGGGTAAGGGTATTGCTATAGCTGCTACATCAGCTCTTTCGCTTGCATCAAATGGTAACGCAGCGGTTAACTTCGCAGACGCAGAGCAAGCTCCATCAGGATTCACGGCAACGACGATCGTAGGTATGCTTAATGAACTTCGTTCAGCAGCTTCAGGCGGAAGTCTTGCAAAGGCTTCTTATGCTTTAAGCAACTTCGCAGACAACGTTCTCACCTTCTCGGGTCAAGGAACGTTGGCAGCAGCTCAGCATAAGTTTATCGATGTTTACCTCAACGGCGTTCTTATGGCGCCGACGCGAGACCTTACGGCACTCACAACCACAGCAGTAACGTTTGACTCATCAATCGTCAGCGCGCTCACGGCAGACGACGTGATTGTTGTTATTACGCGCGGCTGATAATCGATAAAATCAGAGACCAGAACTGACTAGTCTCGGGGGCCCGGAGGAAACTCCGGGCCTTTTATTTTTTCGTGTTAATATATTATGATAATTAACTGTGATGGCGTTATGAATCAAGAAAACCAATTATATACAAAAGATGAATTAAACACAAGAATAAAGTTTCTAAATGAATTAATTGATGGTAAAACATCTCAATTAGAAATGATGAATGATGCATTAAAAAAAGTTGAAATTTTTTCTGCTGGTTCAAAGGACATCGGAAATAAAGTCGACGAATTTATCAGAGTCCAAAAGAAAGAATTGAATGAACTTGTAATTCAAGGAAAATTATCTGAAGAAATTAAAAACTTCACAGATTCGGTGATCAATATCATTCAAATATTCTCAAAAAAATCTTCAGAAGAAAATGAAAAATTACATTTTATAAGGCAAGGAGAATTTATTTTTTTAAGCCAAGAGATTGAAAGATTGACATCTTTAAAGAAAAATCATGAAGTTGCTTTAGAAAAAATGAATCAAAATGAAGTTAAAAAGACTTTTGAAGATGTTCACACAGAAATAGAAAAAGACGTGAAAAAAGAAAAAAAAATAAGAATAAGGCCAGACAAAGATCCCAATACAGTATTAGGAAGAACATCTATGCGTTTAGTCGAGGCTAGAAGAAAGAGCATAGAACTGTCTTCTACATCATTTGAAAATGTTTCGAAAAAAAAACAAAAAGGTAATTAATCAAATTAATTAATGCTTATAATAGGTTTGCGATTAATCAAACGCTACCGGAAACGGCTTGATATTTTAATGTGACTACCCAATCAATAGTCGTAGCAGCTTGACCGGTTACTTGCGCTACGATGTTTTGGCCTGAAGTTGTAAGTCCTGCGACCTAAGTCACCGGGAGCTGTCCGATATTGATTGTATTATTTGTCGATCCTCACTTTGTCGATTATACCCATAATTGGTGTATTTAAAGAAATTGGCGAGTTATTCTCCTCGCGTATTCTTGGTGATTTTACCTGTGACTTCGTCGATTACATCGTCGTCTTGTAATTTGTTTTTTAGATATACTCTAAGGATGACATTATTCAATTCAAGTTCAGCAATTTTTCGCTGATTTTCTGCAAAATATAATTTTTCTTTAGCAGACTTGATTACGTTTAATTCTTCTTGCGATATAGAAGGTTGATCTTTTTCTTCACTCATAAATACCTGCTAATGAACTGTAAATATAACAAAATTTTACGAAAAGTTAACCTGCATTTTTAGATTTCGTCGGGCGTTTCTACGACAGAGATTATCTCTTCCCATGTAGTCATAGTAGATTTAAGAAGTTGTTTTTTCTCTTGCTCATCTAAGCGGTCAAGAACGTTGACTGGTCCTCCCTTATAAACTGCGCCACAGTTCCCACATTCAAAATGCCAGCTTTTCCACACGTTGTTATATGAAGCTATTCTCCACACGTCGTATCCACACTCGCTGCAGTGCGGGCCCGCAGGACCAAATGTCGTTGTTGTGCCGCTAGATCCCCTCCATTTTGCGGCGCCAGAGTCTACAAACATAATGCCGCCGGAGGTGGGGTTGGATGATGGATTTACCGTTTTATTTCCAATAAAAA
>Ga0194115_10003270_pt1 | contig 18366 bp, 19 predicted proteins | sample TA2MahsurfametaG_3_FD_148656 | JGI IMG/M metagenome (GOLD analysis project Ga0194115, IMG submission 148656) | Freshwater microbial communities from Lake Tanganyika, Tanzania - TA2015002 Mahale S4 surface | ecosystem: Environmental > Aquatic > Freshwater > Lake | place: Tanzania: Lake... | reverse complement strand
ACTGGACGCATCGACATCCCAAAGACCGATATAGCCTCCTTTGTCACCGGCACACGCGATAACCTTGTCTTCCGACGGGTGGGCCGCTACACTGTAGATGCGATCAGGCGTCACCTTTGCCACCCATTCTTCATTATCGATGGACAAATTATTCACCATATCCGATAAATTGCTTTCCAACAATGAGACAGCGACAGAATTTGGACTGCGGTGCTCTGCTGGACTTTTTGAAACTGGCTGTTTCGAAATACTGGCGACAGTTCCTGTGAGGAACTTGGTGGCAAGTTCTGCCGTATCATCCTTCACCCATTTATCGTCCATCATTTGCACAGCTTCGTGTATGGTAAGATCAGAACCATCGTTTAACCGATCTTTGAAGTGACGTTTAGATTTTCCCGTTGATGAATTCGCATCTTCGTCCCCAGGATCAGCACCCTCTACATTCACCACAGCGTTGTTCCTGTTCCAGTCATTCACATAGTAGTCTAGAGCTACTAGATTCGATTTCTGAGATGATAGGCGACCTGAGGTTCTTCGTGGCAAGGGTACAGGAGCAACCTTTTGCTTCTTGATACCACGTTGCGTTGCATTCTTCGTCGTGTCCTTTTCCAAACGATTCCTCCCTCCATTATCCTTAAAGCCCAAACCTTCCAAGACCTCATCATTTCGTTTACGTTTCGCGTTTACCATTTCCTGATAGGTTGGATATGCCACACCATCGAAAATATACGTCCGACTGCGCGGAGTTTCTGCCGTTTCAGGCGTTTCAGGGATATCGACCTTATCGACATTGTTATCCGTTGCCTTTCTACTTGGAAGAGGTGATGTTGGAGGTTCTTCTTCCGATTTACGTTGTCGTCGAGTTGATTGCATTGGTGAGGTTAATTAATCGAACTCACTGTAAATGAAAGCTTCTGTTTCCCGAGAAGATTCGTTTCCCTTGACCAGTTCCAATAGGCTTCAAATGACGATTACCTCCAAACGAGGGAAGAGATGTTGTTCGGGCGAACCATCGTCTGCGTGGCTTTGCCGAGAGGAATTCGCGCCAAAGTTCGTGCCGACGAGTTGGTCGATTCAGTCGATCCCAACGTAATTCGTAGAATCGAAGGTACATTTTTAGTCGTTTTAGAAAAACTGGCGTAGTACTCCTGGAGTGCCTCATCCATCAAACAACCAACACGCTATTTACGACATTCTTTTCGATCAAGCTCTCGTTTCCTCATCGGTTCAACACAGTAGTAGGAAAGAATAGAAGGGAAATCCAAATGAAACCTTTATACACTTTTTTACTTGACCGAATGACTGGAGAATTCGGTCTCCATGGAAATTCGGGGATCGGCACCTACAAAAATTGCCACACGGTATTTGTTTTTTTCTCCCTGGGGAGGGCTCTCCCATTCACTCTTTCCCTTTATTCCCAGATATGATTATGAACTTCACGGAACCCAAAAAATGTTGGATATTTAATTCCTGTGCTCCCTTCTTTTACTTTTGTTCGTCGGTCGCCCAAACAATGCCCCCACGGTTCTCATCAAGGTTACGAAGGCCGAGACGGTAGGCCGATTCGACCCAATGCTGCTTCTTTCCTCGAGTACGGTCCATATCCTTGAAATAGTCATATCGTTCGATGAGTTCTCGGGGGACATGTTTACACGCCTTGAAGTGAATGCGTTGCCAGGTACAGACACTCCGGTAGATATCTTGAAGTGACTTGGGGTAGAAGATCGACATGGAAGCGCCTTCCTTTTCCTTCCGGGACAAGTGTCCACAGTGGACACATCGGATGCCAACTCGAGGGAACATCCTTCCGCGCTTGTTCGAATCATCATCCAAAGAGAAGACCTCCAAAAGATCAGACCGAACAAAACAGTGGAGGCTGTTTAACTCGTTCGAATCTTCTGGCATCGAAAGGCTGGCAGTTCGTTCCTTCTTGTTACTGGTGCTACGGCTGCCAAGTGTCACAACGGGTTGTGGGACTTCGATGCAGACACGAGCATTGTGACCCCTTGAAGCGACACTCCGCGAGATCATGCGTTTCTTGTTGGGTGGTTCCCTGCATGAGTCTTCTTCTTCCATGACTTCTTGGGGGAAGGACACTTCCTCTCGAAGATCATGGCAGACCTCCTTCGCGGCACTAGAGATCTTTTCTCGACGACTCTTGGGTAGTAGAGACAGCGTTGGGGCTTCCACTTCCTTCTCCTCCAGAGTTGTTGGAGTGTTGTCCGTCCTTTCCTTGAGAGACATCAATAGTTCAACAGCCACTGTCTCATCGCCCGTGGGAATGCACAACTTGGGGGGGAACTTAAGTCCATCATCGGTTGGGATGTTGATACGGTTCGGAAAACGCGGACCCAAGGTAGAATCTGGCGACAGACGGGGACTAACGATAGCAGCAGCCTTGGGAGGCTGTGGCATTCGCAAAAGTTTCTGAGACCAATCAATACCGTCCAACATAGGTTGGATGATCGGATTCTCGAACGCAAGTCTTCTGAAGTTATTGATCGGAGGAAAGGAAACGATGGAGGGAGTTATCTGCTGGCAAGGCTTCTCTTGGATAGCATGCACCATGGGCATTGGTGATTCCATCACGGTCGGAGCGTAGACAAGAGATTGATTCGAACACGTGCTGATAGTACCCAACGAGACACGCTTAGGTTGGAGGATTCCAAAACCCAAGTACGACGGCAGAGAAGTGTGAGGGGCTGTCGAAACATCCTCAAATGGAGCAGAGTGCTCTCCGTTGTTGGTTCTCTTGTTTGCGAGCTTATAACGCATAATCATGATGGCAGCTGAAAAAAAGGTTTGGTTTTACTTTGGACACAAGATGCTCGAAGGGTGGACAAATGCTCACGGCTTACGAAAAATGATTACATCTCACGATGTACTTCATGGGATACAAGACCATACGAATTGAGGACGAGTCACACATTTTCAAAAAGGTCGCTGCAGTAGACTTTTCGACGGACGTCCACGCACTTGCCACCATACACAGATGTAACGAACAGTAATTCTTCGTACGCTCGTAGTCTGGCATGGAGGAAAAAACGTCGACACCAAATGGGATTTACCATGGAGTCGACTCATTTTTGTCCTACAGAGACTGTGGACATTTTCTTTTGAAAACGTGAAACGAATCTCAAGGGACGCTTCATTTATATATATGCCCATCTTCTTGTTTTCTGAAATTCCCTATATGAACTGGGAACTACGTGGGCACGCATCGGAAAGGATGGCGTTCGCGCGCGTTTTTTTGGAATACTGTAGACGAGTGTAATTTCTCCCAAGTAAATTTACAGTCATGCGCGTTGAGGCCGCGTGGGATTCACCTCTACCCACCACCGTCGAGGACTAACTGTAACTCCTGATCGAACATGGGATCAAAGGAAAAAGAGGACCTTCTGCCTCTCGCTTTCGTCGTCTTCTCGATGACAAGCCAAGAAGAAGTCGTAGACGCTGTCATGGACTGAAGCTCTATCCATTTCGGATACACCAGCCTACGTGCGTATGCAGATATCGCTGTCAACCGTCGTGTCACATCATATCGACCAGTTCATAGCTACACTGGGCCCAATGCGTTCGAGCACGTTCCATCCAGAACTCACAGATACAGAGGCGAGGACAGCCGACAGGCCTGAACGAAGAGAATACATGGTATCTGTTCAAGGTTTACTTGAACTTAGACACCCATCACGTGAAGAATTACCAACAGTAGGATTGCGTAGTCCCAGTAGTTTCAACGGATAGCAGAGCCCTTCTGATAGAAAATCAACTGTATTTATTTTTTAATTTGTACGCAGCTAATGCACCCAAAGGCCCACAGCTTTACTTCCACTGACACAGCAGCACTCACACAGCGCTTGTCCAGACAAACAGTGACTTGCCACATACAGACATTTGCTTTCTCGTACAAGCGTCGGAAGTGGATTCCATCCCTCGGCCACGAATGGAGGGTCACGATCTAGCATGCCAGAAGAGTTGAGTAATTTACTCTCCACCGTCTTCATCAAAGTCTCCAGAGATGTCTTCTTCGTCAGCAGTGGCATCTTGGTACTGTTGGTACTCGGAAACAAGGTCATTCAAGTTGGATTCGGCTTCAGTGAATTCCATTTCATCCATACCTTCACCCGTGTACCAATGAAGGAAAGCCTTGCGGCGGAACATGACCGTGAATTGATCGGCGACACGCTTCCATGCTTCTTGGATGGCCGTGGAGTTACCAATGAAGACGCTCGACATTTTCAGCCCCTTGGGTGGAATGTCACAGATAGAGGCCTTCAGGTTATTGGGGATCCATTCAACAAAGTATGAAGAGTTCTTGTTGATCATTTGAAGCATTTGGTCGTCAACTTCCTTGCTAGACATCGCTCCACGGAACATCATGGCGCATGTGAGGTAACGTCCATGACGAGGATCGGCGGCGCACATCATGTTCTTGGCATCGAATGCTTGCTGTGTCAGTTCCGGAACAGTCAGAACGCGGAATCCTTGCGAGCTAAAGGCGGTCAGAGGCGCAAAGCCAACCAAGAAAAAGTGAAGACGAGGGAAGGGAATCATGTTGACCGCAAGCTTTCGAAGATCGCAGTTCAGTTGACCAGGGAATCGAAGCGAACAGGTTGTTCCAGTGATAGCATTGGCAATCAAGTGGTTCAAGTCACCGTAGGTGGGGTTGGCAAGCTTCAAGGTGCGGAAACAGATGTCATATAGAGCCTCGTTATCCAAAGCAAAACATTGGTCGGCATTTTCCACGAGCTGATGGATAGACAGCGTGGCATTGTAAGGTTCCACGACGGTATCGGAGACCTTGGGCGAGGGAACAACGGAGTAAGTGGAGATAATACGATCGGGGAATTCTTCCTTGATCTTCGATACGAGAAGAGTACCCATACCAGATCCGGTACCTCCTCCCATAGAGTGTGTGACTTGGAAACCCTGAAGAACGTCGCATGCTTCTCCTTCCTTTCGGATACATTCCATGATCGAGTCAACAAGTTCTGCACCCTCCGTGTAGTGTCCCTTGGCCCAGTTGTTTCCAGCTCCACTTTGTCCGAAAACAAAGTTATCGGGACGGAAGAGCTTTCCGTAAGACCCTGCACGAATGGAGTCCATGGTTCCGGGTTCCAAGTCAGTAAGGACGGCACGAGGAACATATCTGTTGATTTCATACATCGGGAAAGACAGGACGGATGAGGAAACAGTGGATGCAAATGACGAGTCGTTACGAAAATAAACGATAGGCGCTGTCACCATCGAGAGATTCTCTGTAGACTCACCGACCGGCTTGTCCTTCATTGAAATAGACACCGATTCGCTTCAATTGGAGGTCATTATCTCCGACATATTGTCCAGTAGGGTCAATGCCGTGTTCAGCGGCCATGACCTGTAGAGTCGCACAACAACAACAATACCAACACCGGTGAGATACAATCTAACGGTCACACAAAGGCGCTTAGTGCACGTGGTGAAATGCCATTGGAATCATAGTGAAAGAAAGTGCCACATCCTAGAAACCTAGAATTTCCCGACTCATCCTTCTCTGCAGCTTCTTGAATAATCCAGTTTGCCTACAACCATGAACATGATCCGCTTGACACAGTTCTCAATGAACAAGGTTTCCAATGCTTTGATGTCATTTTTCATATGGGATCCCGCCGATCCAGCTTCACCCCTCCGGAACCCAGCCATTAGCCCAATACACCAAGTGTCGCGGCACGATACAGAGGGGGGGCAGCCTGCCACCACCAGCTGCCGGTCATTTTATACACTCCTTTCATCGGCATCACAGTCAGTCTCGTTTGCTCTCTGGGTTGCTTACCTCCCAAAACTTGGCACCAATCTGGTTACCACATTGTCCAGCTTGAACGTGAACGATTTCTCTCATGATGTATAGTGTTGGTCTAGACTGTCAATACCTAAAGTAGTGTCAATGATTGCTTACGCGAACCGACGACACGCAATCCACGCTGGAGGATCAGTTGTGTTGAGGGAAGACCCCTCCCACTCTGTCTCTCTCCTTCCGAACCGACGCGACCGCGCGCGATGTGAAAATCCAAAAATTTCGTTTGAAAAGAGTCTTTCTCGTCCGTTGAATTTCGAAATATGTATCTTACAGTGTGGAGGATGCATTTACTCGGATCGAGCGCACAAAGTCGTTGTTGATCCATTCGACTAGTTCCCCGTTTCTTCGTTTTTGGCGCGATCTTTTTCTTCACATGTGACAGTGACAGTGACTGTGATGATGACAGTGTGATGAAGCAATGCGATATCATATCATAGCCAATCCCACGTCCGTATTGATACGTGCCATGGTTGGATTCGTGCATATGGGCAGATACATAACATACAGTCCAGTGTCGCCGTGTGGCTTCATCTTGTCGTGCTTGAACCATAGACGATCAACTTTCGACGATATCATCCTTGGGCAGAAGAATAGGATTTGTTTCCTTATCCATCTGCCCTTTCTGCTTCTTTTCTCGGGTGAGTTGGGGGCACGATGGCGTCTCTTTCCGCTGACGGAACATCATCTGATTCTCAGACGACTACTACCTGTGCTGCAACAGTCTTCGCTGAACACGAAATTGCTCTTCAGAAAATTGAAATTTTGATTCAAAGTGACATTCCGACTTCTGTAAAGGATCAAGCTCTGGCGGAGCTCCGAAGCATATTTGACAAGTACCTTGAACTTTCTTCGCTGCTAGATAAGTACGTCGAAACTATAGTCCACAAGCTGATTACTGCCGCAAGGAACTTGATGGAAGATGCGACGAAGTGGGAATCACCAGAGATCTTGTTTGGGACATCTTCACTTCCACGACAATTATCTGCCTTGTATGCTCTTTCAAAAGTTCGTGGTCGGAAACGAATCCAAAAACTACTACCTCATCGCGTCGGAGATGTCCACGTCGTCCTACAGACCCTACATACATTGGACCGATTCCATACATCTAGATTTGTGGCTGTATTAGATACTTCCCAGGAAATGACAGGCCGACCAGAATTATGGGAAAGTCTCTATATGATGTGGAATTGGATGGGTATATTAAGCCTGATTCCATTTCGTTCATCAGTCGTTGTCGAACGAGAGGCGATAGATGCTTTGATAGAAATGGGGAAAACCTATTTGAAGGAAGCGGGACCGACCAGGGAAATGGCGGCAGCCTGTCTTGCGTCGTGGTTATCGAGACCTGATTTGGAGATGACACATCTGGAGGACTTTCGTAATTGGGCGGATACTATATTGAATGAATACTTTAATCATGGAGGCGATGTTATGCTCGTGATGGGAATTCTTCAAACCTTGGTCACTATTCTGAAAGTATCGACATCCGATCGGGAGACGCTCTTGCGCCTCATTACGCCGCTCGGTACTACGATGATGCGAATATCCGAGTCCAAGCCGAATAACCTATTGATGCGCAAGTATTTGATCAAGTGGTGGACACGAACAGCGATCTTGTATATGCCACCTAGGATAGCGTCGTGGCGATATCAGCGAGGGAAAAGATCGTTGAAGGAAAATTTGATTCAGTGTAATCCACGATCTGCCAATGGAGAAGACAACCAGCCTGAACTGTCGAGTTTGAAATCAATTGAAGAGTATGAACTTTGGATAGTTCCGGATGCTGTGGAAGATGCCATGGGAGGAATAATTCTAGGTCTGACAGATGCATCGACAGTCGTACGATGGTCAGCTGCCAAGGGATTGGGTCGTGTCACGGAAAGGCTACCAGCAATTTGTTCCGATGATGTATTGGATGCTATCTTGGATTTATTTGCCGACCGAGAACATGACAACAACTGGCAGGGAGCCTGCCTCGCGTTGGCGGAACTGTCGCGGAGAGGACTACTACTACCGCATCGATTGGAAGAGGTTGCCACGAAAATCGTTGAAGCCATCCACGTAAGTATCCTTTCAAGAGTACGTCATTCATTATGTTCATTGACTCTCTCATCGTTAGCATGTCTAACCTTGTCGACAGTATGATGTTCCACGGAGGCAGACGAGTGTGGGTGCCCACGTACGAGATGCAGCGTGTTACACGTATTGGGCGATCGCTCGTGCATATGCCCCAGAAATTTTGCGTCCATTTGTTCCCATGCTTCGCGAAGCGTTAGTCACTTCGTTTCTGTTTGATCGAGAGGTAAATTGTAGGCGAGCGGCGAGTGCCGCCTTTCAAGAATTCGTTGGTCGGCAGGGAGCAATGGTAAGGAAATGGCCGTAGGAGGTTTGCGAGACACCTAGCGCAAGTTGCTAATCCCCTTTTGTTCACATGCTAGAATTTCAAGAACGGGATCAACATTCTAACAAAGGCTGATTTCTTCTCTTTGGGGAATCGTGGCGATGCCTATCTTACCATCGCTCCCGAGATAGCCCGGTACGACGAATACAGAGAAGTCATCATCGATCATCTGTATCAGATCAAGTTACAGCACTGGGATCTCGGGATCCGGTTACTCTCATCGAGAGCATTGGGAAACCTGACGGAGATAGACACAGAGAGAATATGTGCTGAAGTTGTTCCGTACCTACTCCGTTACAGTTTGGATGAGAAAAACGTGCAGCGTCGACATGGTTCTATTTCAGGTTTAGCCGAAATCGTCCTTGCATTCGCGGCCGTCAAAGAACGATCAGGTACCTCGTTGTCGGATCATCTTTCGGTGGAGACGTTGAATGCAATCGCTGAATTAGTTCCACAGATTGAGAAAAAGCGACTATATCGAGGAAAAGGCGGAGAACAAATTCGAGCTGCGGTCTGTCGACTAATTGAGTGTATCGGAATCACCAAGATCCCGTTAACAGTTCCCCAACAAGTTCGTCTCCTGGACTCTGTCGATGCATGCATCCCGCACCCAAACGAGGACATCCAAGAACAAGCCACTCAAGCTCTATCTCAGCTCCTAACGACTTATTTCCCTGTCGGTTCGAATGGTCCCTCCGATCGCCTACAGAAACGAGTCGTCGATAAGTATGTCCATCAGATTCAGACAAGCCTCAATCCTGCGGCGACTCGTGGTTTTTCTATGGCGCTTGGTCGTCTGCCAGCGAAACTCTTGGCACCTTCATCGAAGAATCTTGATTTGTTGCTGAATTGTGTCGATCGTATATCACGCCCAGATGCCATGATCGGACCTGACAAGGACGCCGAGTCTCGACGCAATGCATTGGTTGCGTTGCCACGCATATACCGCACTGTCGGAATGGCATCGTTGAACCAAGAGGCCTCTACTGTCACCTTCACTCCCGAACAAGTGGGTCATGTCATTGCCGCTCTTCTTCGCGGTTTATGTGACTACAACATGGAAAGGAGGGGCGATGTTGGTTCTATGTCGAGAATCGTGGCTATGCAGGGGCTTGTTTCGGTTCTGGAAACAACCAGCTTCCTTCCGCAGAATTCCAGTACATCTCCAGGTTTGGATACGACAATATCCACGACGATAGTAGGTGGATTGTTGAAACAATTTGCGGAGAAACTCGACGCTGTACGATCTGAGGCTGGCCGTTGTTTGGTTGAACTTCTCACACAGAATGACCGGATTACTTGCGATTTACTGGAAAAGGAAAGATTAGTTGATTGCTTTGGAATCAAGGACGGTACCTTTTCTGTCTTGGAAGCAAATTGGGCGGATGCATCTTTTACGTTTCCTCTCGTTGTCAAGTGTCTTGATATAGAGACATATTTCTCGTACATTCTGTCCGGTTTGGTCATTAGTGTGGGATGTTCGACACAGAGCGTTTCCAAGGAGGCCGGAGCAGCATTAATCCAGTGGACAAAAGGGGCGTCTACCGAAAAAATCCAGTGTCTAGGTGAAGGTAAATGGGCCTGTCGGAAACTATTTTTTGCCGCATCTTCCGCAATCGCCTAACTTGTATCATTTGATGTTTCTTCCATAGCCGTATTGGGGTTGTTTGGCAAGCATTCGAATGAAGGAAGAGTCCTATTGCCCCTACTGAAGACGCTGACATTGCTGACGAATCGTCTTTGTATCGATGGATTGATTAATGATGCATCCTTTTCGAGGAAACTATTGATGTATCTCACGAAAGAAGAACGTATCTCTACAGATGTCCATCGACTTGCCGCAATCATTGATGTCACGATGGGACTGGTCGGTGCTGCGAATGATTGTCAAAAGGTACGTATGCCTTTTGGTCGGTGAGCTGCTGCGAACAAAACACGATCGACAGCAGAAAATGACTCATTTCCTTTTGTCGTCCGATTTTCCAGGAGATCTTGTCATTCGCTTGTAGGCTCTTGATGCATTCGTATCCACGAATCAGACGCATTACAGCGGAGCAATTCTACATAAAACTCGTTGAGCAGGGAGACCTACACGACGGAGATGAGATACTTGAGCTACTTTTGAATAGCCCTTGGGATACCGAGATGCCTACCACCGAGATTGCCGATCGGGTCTTGCAAGTCGCTTCTTTGTTGAAAGTGGGACACCTAGTCGCAGAATCATTAGAAACCTGAACAATCTAGGATCATTATAGAGGACATTATCTGTTCAGGGTTGGTCGGCTACTCGACAATTGGACTGAAAGGAAGCTTTCCAGGACTACAACAACGATCATCGCCGCAAGTCCCTCATCCAGTGCCGTCTGACTCTAAGCCAGCACGCACAGCAAACAGCTAAAGCAACTTCATTTCCCTTTATTGAGCGGCAGCAGGAGTCGTTTGCATTTGCTTCATCATCATCTCAATTTGCATGAGCTGTTGCTGTTGTTGTGCATTCAATTGATTATTTTGATTCGCAAGTTCCAGAGCACGCAATCGAGCCTCCAATTCTGCCTCCCGTTGTTGCGAGCTTTGCAATTGGGCACGAGTATCACGGATTTCTGTTTCTTGACGGTAATCCCTCATGTCGTTTCCAATTTGGTTAATGGCATTCAATCCAATGCTAAGTCCTAGAAGCGGAAAGTGGGGGTCGCGTGAGATGGAGAACGTCAAAGGACAAAGGACGGGGCGCTGGAATTCCTGGACGTAGATCGGACGATTTGTCCAATCATTACAGAATTATGTTCCCAAATTCATGACTGGAGAACCTACCTAGACCTGGCACTGGGTTGTATCCGTATCCATAACCGTATACGGGAGGAGCAACTATGACAGGAGATGGACGTACAATCGTGGTTCGTTCAATGACCCGAGTATTCATCGTCGATGGACGAGGCGGAGCTCGCATAACAGCCGATGATCTTCCCCCGGCACGACCTCCACTGCGAGCGGCAACCATTTGTGTGGTCCCGAATGTCGAGTCCCCGTTGTTGACATAGGAAGAATGATCCATCACCGCATATGCTGGGTCCGCCATTGTCAAGCTTCCTGCCAAGAAGGCTGCAGCAGCCGCCACGGAGAGAACACTCTTTGGTAGGTTATGTTGTTCAGGTTGTTGAGGCGATGTCTTCACCATCGAGAGCGACGTCGATGAGGACGATGAGACTCCTGAGGCGACGAATCCCGAGACGGCGGGAAGACAAAGAATCGCGGATACAAGCGTGGCGAAGGAGAACTTCATGGTTTTTAGGAAAGAGTAGTTGTAAGAGAGATTCAAGCGACGGCGTTTGCTGATCTCCTCTTATATGAGATGTAAATGAAAGATCTGATGACAGATGACGACGAGGCTGTCGTTCCTCGGCTTCAACGTCGGTTTTCCCAGTAGCGTTGCAACACGATGACAGCTGCCCTCCCCCCGATCGCAGAAGAGGCAACCACGTCACCGGCAGACGAGACAGCAAATTGTATGGCAATAGATATGTATCGTACCTATCAGATATACTGCTTCGATGTCGCCACGAGCCACAACGATTCAGGATTCGATCGAATCAAGCGAGCACTCTCCTTTCGTGTCATCCACAGCGAGGTCTCGAATCCCGAAACCTCTCGTAGAAATGGCAGGAAACCGCCGTCTGTTCCGGGTTCTTTGTCACAACCCCGAGAGTTGCAGTCACATCCGGGATAGTGAAAGCCTTTCGCGATTGTGAATGAAAGAGACGAAAACGAACTGTACAGATTTGGACACATGTATGTCATCATCGTAGTATCTGTGTTTATTTTAGAAAGAGGTTCGTAACCGGCCCGTTTAGAGCACCGTTCTCGTCTTTATCGTTACGAGAATGGAAAAGACAAAAGTGTAAAAAATAGCTGGTATCCCATCTAGCTCACTTCCATGAGTTTCGATTTAAGATCATTCAAACGGATCGGTTTGGGTAACCAATCACTAAAGCCAAGCTCAGCATAGTCGGACCGACCTACGCTGGCTGTCAGCCCAATCACTGGAAGCTTTGTGTAGCCCAATCGACGAATTCTCCGTGTAGCCTCGAATCCGTCCATCACTGGCATTTGAATACTTTGGGAAGTTGCAAAAGTGTACATCAACAGAAACGTGAGTTCCGAAGCCCGAGACAACATGTATACGCTTTCAACTATTCACGTTTCGGATCTGTGCAGGACTTACTCCATCAAGATGGCATCGTAGGGTTTCGTTTGTATCATTTCGACAGCAATCTTTCCATTCCCCGCCATGTCGAATCTGTGCCCCATCCGACTAAGCATTTTGGCAAGCAACTTCTGATTGACCTTGTTATCCTCTGCAACCAAAATATGTAGTTTACATTCATCAGGACCTGTATCGTCGATAATTGTATTTCCTTCACCACCAAGATTCTCTCCCGGTAGGTTGGATGGCAAAGAGAACCAGAAACTTAATCCCTGACCGTGTTGACTTGTCAAGCCGATAGAACCACCCATATTTTCTACTAGAAGCTTGCAAATCGATAAGCCTAGACCTGTCCCGCCAAAATTCCGAGCTACCGAAGCATTCCCTTGCTGATATTGTTGAAAAATAAGATCCTGGTGCTCATCACTGATTCCGATTCCCGTGTCCTTGACGACGAACTTGATCATCGGCGAACTTTCATTGTCGTTGATGTGACGGCGCTGGTGGTAATCCAAAACGGACACATGTATCCCTCCCTGTTTGGTAAATTTAATAGCGTTTGACAACAGACTTGTCGTAGTCGATTCGGGTCTCCCATGACTCGAAACGGAAGTTGACGGTCCCAATCTAGGACTAGATACAAGCCTCTTTCATCACAACCAGCGCGAACCGCACCGAGACAGCCCTCCACGACACTGAGTGGCTCGTAAGGTATGCATTCGAGTTTCATTTTCCCCGCTTCCAGTTTGCTATAATCGAGGACATCGTTGATGACGGTCATCAAGCCTTGGGCACTAGACATTAGTAGCTTGACATACGACTGTTGCTCCGAATCCAATGTCGTCATGCCCAGCAGATCAATAAAGCCCGTGACTTGATGAAGAGGAGTCCGAATTTCATGAGCCATGATGGCCCAGAATTCCGATTTCTTAATCCTTGCTTCCTTTTCCTTCCGTGCCTGAATGGCATCGGACATATCCTTCGAGGAGTACAAAAAGACTGGTTTGCCGGTGACAGGATCTGATGTCTTACGAAGTTGAATCGCAGACCATCGAGGACCATGTTTGGTGTTGATCATCCAAGATGACGAGTGAAATTATGTTCGGTACTCTGCTGCAATTGACTCAAAACTCTACGTCCCACTGTAGAATCTACGCATCGTTCTACAAATCCCACTTGAATACTGGTTTCTTGATGCTGCCCTTGTTCTGTGTGTGATTCGTCCGTCTTCGACTCTTCTCGTTCTTCTTGTTCTTCAGGGGATTGTTGGTAACCATTGGCACTCTTGGTTGATTTCGTCAGGGTAGCCTCAGGGTTTTCATACATGCATTGAGCAGTTCCTAAATCAAATTGTCCAGTGGGGATAGGTAGATGTCGAAGCATTTCGACACCTCGCAACATTTGAGGATCGGCAATATTCATGGGTATTGCCTCGACTAACATACTGGGATTTTTCTCGGTCTGTGATAGCCGAACTCCTGAACATGTAAGCTGAACCGTCTTGGGTTCACCCTTTGGATATAAGGTCCAATTATCGACGACATACAATCCTAGTCGGAATTGTTCTTGATACGTTTCAAGTCGAGTAATCGCCGCCTCACTCATATCACCAAAATTTCTTGATGTGAGATCGGTGAGGGAAGTGGAATTCCATAAAGCGATAGCAGGTTCATTCGCCCATTTCAGTTTTCGATTATCAATATCAAAGATCCATACCGGATGAACCAGGATATTCAATATTTCCATCTGCTCCGTCGAAAAGGTCCGATTTGGAGGATACAGGGGTTTTGTTTGGGGTTTCCGGGCCGGATCTTCCTCCTCCATACCTTGATCTTCTGAAGGCGCATCGCGGACTTTGCCAAGAGATTGGCCATTATAAGCTTTCATGATTTGGAGATGAAAGAAAAAAGGCGAGGATTTCGACTTGTCTGATGGTGTTTTGCAAAATCGAGTATATACCGCTTGGTCGATGAACCCTGTTTCTTGTCTCCTTCACTGTGAGAAACGAGGAAAGAAAGGAGGGAGGTGGTTTGTGAATCCTTTATTAGCGCATCGGAGCCCAAATCCCTGAGAAATTAAAAAGGCGCCTATAAGTCTAGACCGTTCCACGGATATTTAATGACCTCCCTTGTTTGCACGTATAACGAGTCTATCGCGGACCGTAGCTCGCAAGTAAGTTTTGTTTGCTGCCTAAAATGCGAACGTCGAATTGCCCTTTTACGACTACCGGTATGTCCAGTATTTCACAGATTGATCAGGCGTGATTTGAGTTTTGAGTTGAGGCTTTGACAGTGAATGAAACTAGAGTGTTCACTTGTGAATTGCCCCAAAGACCTTCAATAAGTAAGTACATGACTCGGCGATTTCGCTGCGTCCAAGCTGTCTTCACCGACGGAATAATCTCGCCAGATACCGTAATAGCCTAGCCGGACAAAATAGAACCAACAACAATGAATTGACTGTGGATGACATTGACAATGAATAGTGATACCGCCAAACAGTTTCTCGATGCTGGAAATTTGAAATTCCATATCCACCTAGATTCCATTCCTGTTTCCAGAAAAGGAACGAAGAAAGGGTTTTTCTGCTGGAGTTGGCTTCTATACCGTTATTTACAGGTAAAGGTAGCAAACTCGGTCGTGCGAGAACGGAAGCGGGCGAAGCTCGCTGTCACGTATTGACAGTGACATCTGTCGAGGCAAACCCATCTTCACGGAACACGAACGACTCTCTCCCCGTTTCCAGCGGAAATGATACCACCTTAGTTTCACAGCAATACCATTTTCTCTTCTTTCAGACTGCCGATATGTTCATAACGCTTCTAAAGGAATCCTCAATCCGTTTCTCGAGGAATATCACTCCTGTTACCGAATTATACTCCTCTGGTGGTCTCCATGGATATGGTTGGGCCAGATATCTTTCGTCCATTTCCTTTCCTGGTGACAAGAACAATAACACGAGCAACAATCACAATGAGAAAGTCTCATGGGCCAGTAAACAAGCTCCAGAGTGGGTGGTACGTCCACTTTCTTCGTCTTCCATTCCCGACTTTGAAGACTACGCTGTCGCCTTTCGATTCAAGACTACAAGAGAGCTGCTTCGTGCAGCCATCTGCTTTCGCCTTTGTCGTATCTCATTCCTAGTCGACTACGCGGAAGAAATATTGGACGTGTCGAAATCTATTCTCGGAACGAGGATCACCGACTCATTGTTGAAGGCCACCCTATATGGACACTTTTGTGTAGGTGAAAACCCCCTACAGATGGCACCCATTGTAAAGACGCTGGAATCGTCGGCTGGGATTGGAACAATTTTGGATTATGCGGCTGAACAAAGTATACCACGAACAACAAAAAGTTGTGAGAAAAAGCAAGTATCGACTTCTCTTCGTTCCTTGTTTCCTGTCCATCGACAGACGACTTCGCGAAGTGATTCCACCGAGAGGGACAGTCAAGACGATTCAGAACAAGAATACGATCTTCACACTGCGGCCTTTCAACGATGCATTCATGATTCGGCGAGTCTACGCTCCGAAAAGAAGATAGATCCCTTTGTCGCCATTAAAGTGACTGCACTTGCAAATCCGACGCTGTTGGGTCGGATGTCGACAGCGATTGCACAATCGAACCTGCCTTTTCGGGGTTCGGCCATCAACAAGCAGGATGTGACTGGGCGTTGTGTCTCTTCCACTACAGAAACTGTGTCGTTCACGGACCAGGAACTTAAGTCAATTCAAGCACTGTACGATCGCGCACAACTTCTCGCTGAAACCGCGAGGGCGGAAGGAATTCGTCTCTTGGTGGATGCCGAGGAAACTAGGGTCCAGCCCGCCATCGATCATCTGGTTTCGGAACTACAACAATCTTTCAATGCGATTGAGAAGACCAACAAGCCAATCATTTTCAACACGTATCAATGTTACTTGAAGGATACCTCAGAACGTTTGCGTTCTGATGTTGAACATGCCCAGCGATTCAAGTATCATTTCGGTGCAAAACTAGTCCGTGGCGCCTACATGGAATCCGAACGAACTCGTGCAGCAACTGCCAATCTCCCTTCTCCCATTCACGACAGTATTGAACAGACACATGCTTGTTATAACCAGGCCGTTGAGTACTTGCTCGAACAAAGCATCGATAGGCCCTCGAATATATCAATTGATGTAATGTGCGCCACACATAACCAGCAAAGCATTGAAAAGGCAATCGCTGCCATGGACAAATATGGAGTAGACCCATCTTCAAATACCGTATGCTTCGCGCAACTCTACGGAATGTGTGATCATTTATCGTACAATCTTGGTCGATCGGGGTATCGTGCGTTCAAGTATGTTCCGTACGGCGAGGTTCAAGAAGTGATTCCATATCTTATCCGACGTGCGAGAGAAAACAGTTCCATTACCGGCGGCTGTTCAGACGAACTCGAGAGGATCAAGGCGGAGCTGAGAAGAAGGCTGACGTACAACTTTCTGTCCTGAGTGGGAGCCACCTGAAGGAAAAGTCGATGCATTCACTAAGTCTCTCGCAACTTTAGCAAGTGACGCTCGGCCTGAAGACTGAAAAATGATATGAGAAGACGGGTCCATATCAGCCTCCGCCTCCGGAATGACATCATTGATGCATTAATGATCGTATAGACAACGGTCCCCCAAAAGACGTTACAGATTCGTCGCGATCCGTTTATATCATACCACGCTTCACTTTGTTCCATCGACTTATAGGACCTACCAAGCTACACCAAAGGATGGATCATCAAGGTCGATCAAGCGTACACATACACTTGAACCGCTAGGCTTTCTTGGATTTCTTGAACTTCTTTGTTGAGGTCTCGACATCATCGTCGTGGTCATTCTTCTCATCTCTTTGCCGAAATTTCCTACCGCTTCCTGCCCGCGAACTATCGTTTCCCTCAATAGTGCACCCATGATCTAAAACGACTTCCTTCAGATCACTCTTCGATAGAAATGGCTCGAGTGAAACGCACCATTTCGAAGGGAAGGGTGAGTTGCGACTGCCCAACATTAGATTTCGATGTTTCTTCTTCTGTTTTGAATCTTCGTCGGGTCTCATCCCAAGTGGGGTCCAGTAATGATATCGCTCCTTGGGTTTCAAAATAGTATATTTTTGAGTATCAACTTCGAAATGATCTGGGACCAAAAGGAGATGGGGACAGTTTTGGGTAGACAAAAACTGTTTCAGTCGATCAAAATGGTCTCCCGAATAGGGTGGATTCGTAATTAGAATGTCATGAGGAGGGATTTTCTTACTTGTGATGATCTTGTAAAAGTCGTCCGGTTGATTGTGGACATGAGGGAAACCAAGTTCGTTGAGATGCCGTACCATCGCTCCAGCACAATAATATGGGTCATAGATCCTTAGCTCCTTAGGAGATTTCTTTAGCTTCTTGGCCAGGAGTTGGAGTAGGGGGACAATATGCGAATAGGCGGACTTGGAAGTTTCACAATGATCGTCCGAGTTTGTAGGGAAAGGAAGAGATTTCCCACGCTGTTGAAGGTCACGAATCATTCGTTTGTCCTCATCAACAATTTTCTTCCGTGACGCCTTGTCTAATTTCTTCCAGGTTTCCTTGAATTGTGGGTCGAAGGTGGGACGCGCTGGATTTAACTTATCCGCCAGTGATACCCAGCGATCACTCGACTTTTGTACAACATCATTTGGTGATGACATTTTTCGCCAACGATTGCCTATGATCTTCTTTACACTTTTAGAGACGAGACAGTAGAAAGTCTAGTCAACAGAGTGTGGACTGTGAGGAGAGAAGGCGCCGTGAGAATCGTCGACAGCAAGAACAGAATTGTTGAAATGACTCGTACTCCTTCCTGCCTTGGTTGACTCGTAGGTATGTGTCGTAGGTCTTGAGTCGTCTTACTCAAACCACACTCTCCGTCACACAACTCTTGCAGGATAA
>Ga0194115_10003267_pt1 | contig 18371 bp, 18 predicted proteins | sample TA2MahsurfametaG_3_FD_148656 | JGI IMG/M metagenome (GOLD analysis project Ga0194115, IMG submission 148656) | Freshwater microbial communities from Lake Tanganyika, Tanzania - TA2015002 Mahale S4 surface | ecosystem: Environmental > Aquatic > Freshwater > Lake | place: Tanzania: Lake... | reverse complement strand
GACGTCGGGAAAGCGGCGCATAGTGTTGGTCGTCGTCGGAATGTAGCTCGTCGCGTTCGGCGCCGTCTGGCCGAAGGCTAGCTCGACCTGCACGCCCCAGATCAAGACATTGGCTGCCGCCATGGCGTTGTCGGCAAAGCTCAGGCTGTAGGCCGCCGACGTGGTGGGCGTCACGAGGTATTGGTAGCGCGCCCAGTTATCAACCGTGTTTACGACCTGCGAGGTCAGGATAGCGCCCATGGAAACCGTAAAGGAAGCAGCAACGGCGGATCTTGCGTAGAACGAGATGACGTGCGGCGCCGCCGTTAGCGTGATGCTCTGCGAAACGCTGCCGGCCACGCCTGCCGTGAACTCTAGACGCGTGGCTTGCGCGACGCCAGCAGGCGACAGGGCAGCATTCGCCGTGCGTGTGACCGTGCCGGCTGTCGTCCACGTCGTCGTCAAGTCTTGCGATTGCAGCACAAGGTTTGTGCGGTCAGGCTCGACGACTAGCCCGGCGTCCGCTGCATCGTAGGTGCCACTGTTGCCCAATCGCGGCACGTCCGGTCCGTACAGCGTCAGCCCGCTGCTACTCGTAAATGCCGACGTGGCAGCGTACGCGCGGTGCTGGCGCGTGTTGTAGAGGATGACAGGCTCGGCGGTAGCCTCGGCTGTGGCCAGCCCATCGTACCGCCACCGCGTCCCGTAAATGCTGGACGCGATCGTGCCCAAGATCAGCGCCCCGCTCGCCTCCTCGTACCGGAGCGTGCTGGCGCCGGGCGGCACGTACAGGCCCATGTCCTCGGTGATCGTTGCCTTGCCACTGGCCAGAGGCGTCACGCTGATCCGCCTGCCGTAGCCTGGCGCCGTGCACCGCACGTAGAAGCGCGTGGTGCGCGGGCCACTGACGCTGATCGTCAGGGTCAACGGCGTGGGCGCCGTGCCTGCGTTCGTGACGGCAGGGCTGGCGCCTGCTGCCAGCGCGAAGGCCGACGTGTTGATCAGGCTCTCGGCGTTAGCGGTCATCCCGTAGGCGCTGCCCGTCGCGCTGCCGTACAGGGCGCGCCACGTTCCGGGCACAGCGGTGACGCTGGTCACGTAGTCCAGCGTAGCGCCCAGCGTGGCCTTGAAGCGCTCAGGCCGCAGGGTAGCGGGCACTACGTCCAGCCCTAGCCGGCCAACCTGCAGCACGGCCAGCGGTGACGCCACCAGCTGCTGCACCGACAGCAGGCGGCTATAGCCCTCAGCCAGGCCACCGCTGTGCGTCAGGTAGCCCGTCAGCAGCACGTCGCGCTGCGGGCGCGTCTGGCGCCTCGGTGCGATGCGAAACGGACCATCGAACGTCTGCTGGATGGCGCCGGGCATGACCTGGCTGGTGTCGCTCAGGCCGGCCGCGCGCTGCCAGTCGAACTTCGAATTGACGCCATCATTGAGATGGACGGCGCCAAGGATCGGCCCCTGCGGTACGGTCATGTCCTTATCCTAGCTGACGTGCCCCAGCCGGGGCAGCCTATCAGGCGCTGTAATCAATCAGCCGATACGTGGCCGTCAGGTCATCCGGCCCGCCGCCATCCTCAATGCCCCAGACAAACAGATCCAACGTCTGGCCGTCGTCCAGGGCGATCACCACCGTGTCGCCCAGATCCACGCGCGGGTCAAGGACGGCCTGCACGGTGTACGTGCGCCCTAGCCGAAGGTACTCGTCCATGAACGTCTCGGCGTAGCGCCGGCATTCCGTGGCCGTGGCCTGCTCCATCTCGACAAGCTGCATGCGGTCGAAGCGGTAGGTGCCTGAGGTGTCATAGCCTGGTATGACGCGTTTGAGGTAGCTCGATTGGGCATACCTATTGCTAATAGGCTTTTTTATGTCAGCCTGCCACCAAATGCTACCGAAGCCCTGCTGGTTTAACGTAAACCAGCCAGCAGGCGCGCCTGCCCCTGTGTCTTGTAAGCGCGCGATCCAGATTGCCGTCGCCGTTGCCATTAGCTCGATCTCTGTTGCGCTGAACTGGGCAGCTACGCCCACGCCGTCATTCGGTCGGCCCTCAATCACAATTGCAAAGCGGCTCGTGTAGTCCAGGCCCAGCTGAAAGATGGCATCTTCTAGCAGGGCGCCCGCGATGCTGATCGGCTTGCTGGCCTCCTGTATGGCGTAGCCCATGCCCTGCACGTAGCGCGTGGTAATGACGCCTGCATACGTGATCTTCTGCACCTTGACGCTCACGGCGCCCAGCGTCGTGCCGGGGTAGATCTGCAGGCTTGCCAAAAATGGGAAGATCTCGGGCGGCGTAAACGGCAGGTTTATCGTGATCGTGGCAAGGTTGGCGGCGGTCGCGGTCGACCACGAGGTGCTGCTGCTTTTGTCCCCGTCGAATAGAAAGGCGTGGTTGTTTAGTGTTGCCGAGGTGGCGGTCACGACGTTGCGGCATTGTCCCGTGATGTTTACGGGCTGGGTGGTCGTGCTCTTAATTGCCACGGCCGTCATCGGCTCAGGCTGCGCTTCCACCTGCACGTCCGTCAGCAGGTCAAGCTGGGCGTCCGGCGTCGTCGCCTGAAAGTATGCGCCGACCTTCAGGCGGCCGTCGGGCAGGTCGTGCACAAACACGTTCGGCGCCGCTGCCAGATCAGTGACCTCTTGAAGTACGGCGTCCCACGTCGTGTTTGCCGCACTGTAGCTCTTGACGTAGCTGCCCGAAAAGTTGCCCTGCACAAAATCCGCGCTGCGAAAGAACTTGGTAACGTCAGGTGCGGGGAAGTCAGTAAAGGTGCGATACACGAAAGATTCCAGGCTGGCGTCGTTTACGCCCAGCGTGCCCTTGATGCCAGGCACGAATCGCAGCAATCCGTCGCTGAAAACTCCATCCGTGGCGCTGGCGTAGTGGCGCGGGCGCTGCGGGATAAGTATGCCCTCGCGGGCGTCGAGCGCGAAGCTGTCGCGGCTGTATTCGGTGCCCACGCCACTTGTCGTAAAGAAGCGCGCGCGGTTGCCTGCCGTGTCTGGCGTCAGCTGCCGCTCGATTTCAGTGGTGACGATCCGCAGCGGCGAACCCTCGGGCACCGGATTGGCAACGCCTGGCGGCGTCACGAAGGCGTTGGCCAGCGTAATGACGCCAGCGGCGCTTGTGCTGCTTATGTTGGTGAAAAATTCCCTGCCGTCGGCCGCTGTGTAGCAGAGCAGCTCCTGATAGGTGCCAGCTGGCGCGATAATGCGCGGGGTGGTGGTTGTTTTGTACGGATCGGGATCCTTTACAAGGATCGTCGTTAGCGTGCAGCCGCTGGCGGCCTCGGTGATGTTGCTGTCGCTGATACGGCGGCGCGGCGCCGTCTCGCTGGTAGCTGCCGGCATCAGGCCATCGCTGATGCGCACGAACGTGGGGTCGCCAGTGTACGCCGGAAACGTGATGCCGAAGCCGCGCATTCCGAAGTACCGCACGGCCCAATACTTGACGTAGATGGTCACGGCCGGCGCCGTGACAAACACGAGCGCCAGCTGGCTGCCGCTAGTAGCCGTCACGGTGTAGTTGGCCGGGCTGGCGTACGGCGCGCTGAAGTCTGCGTTAGGAGACACAATAATGCCTGGATACGTGCCGCCAGTCACCTGCGCGTCCACGGTGTGCCAGCTGCCAGATACCGTGAAGGTGCCGGCGGCGCCGGTCGTGGTCACGGTCACGTTTACGGGCTCGGCAAAGCCAGTCATAACCTGGCCGCTGCCGACGGACTGGCTGTTTCCGTCCCAAAACACGCCGTTGCACCGGGCATTCTTCAGGCGCTGAAGTGTGCCAAAGCTAGCGATCTCTTTGGTCTGCACGATGGCACCGGCCTGCTCGCTGAAGCTGTCGCTGATGCTGTCGATCGGGCCGGTATGGTACGGGTACGCGTTGCCCACGTCGTCCACCAGATCCACCTCTAGCTGGTAGTAAGCCTGAAGGTCGGACAGCTCGGGCACGGCCTCAGCCAGCACCGTCAAACTGCATTCCCAGGTCTTACCGTCCAGCACGGATCGGCGGCTGCGCTGCACGATAGCCGACGGCGGCAGCTCGTAATAGGTCCAGCTGCTGGGCGTCAGGTAGTCTCCGTTGGTAAAGGCAATCCGCGCCGACCAAGCCAGCCGGCCAGGGTCAACGGTACTTGGCAGCGCGTTGCCGTTCCTGTCCTGCGTGATCACCCGGCCATCCCCCCTGCTCCACGGCCGACGCGCGGCGACACCGGCGCAGGCCGGGCCGCGGGCAGCGGGTTGCCTGACACGGCGCGGCTGGTGCCGGCGCCACGGTTTCTAAAGAAGAAGGACTCGGGCGCAAAGCCGAAGCCCTCGCGCGGCCGCACGTCGAACACGTACAAAGGCCGATCAGGCGTGGTGCCTGCTGCAATTTTGCCAGGAGCAAGGCCATCAGCATCAGCACCAGCACCAGCACCAAAGCGCTCCGCTAGCTGTAAAAGCAATTCCATCACCTCAGCCGGACGGCCGATCTCCTGCAATTCTTGCACGCGGCCACCAGTCAGGCGCTGTGTCAATTCACTTCCGGCTGCAATAGCTTCTGGACCCTCACCTAATGCCTTCTTTGCCAATTGACCAAAGCTGCGCAGTTGTTCCTCAGTAGCTCCGCTCACTGTGTTTGCTATTAAACCTTCAAGCCCTCCGCCAGGGATGGTGGCTAATGCCTGAAACAGATCAAATCCTGCTAGTGATGCAGTGCCTCTAGCGGCTGCGCGTCTGCGGTCTTGACTGCCAATCACAGCACCAATAGCAGCCTCCTGCTGCTTCTTGGCTGCCTCGGCCTGGACGAGCGCAGCCTCCAGCTGCAGCTGCGATGCCCTGATCTGCTCGTTCGTGGCGTCGAGCGCCTGCTGGTTTTCTTGCTCCTTTAGGGCATTGATGCCCGCTAGCCCCTTGATCATGACAGTGACGATCGGCAGCAGGGCATCCGTCAGCGGCTTGGCGACGCGTGCGGCCATTTCGCCTGTCTCGCGGCCGCCTACAGCGCCGCCTACGATGCCAGCCGTCAGCACGGCAACGTCGCCAAGAAGCCCCTGCACGTCGGCCTCGGTGATGCGCGCACCGCTGAATGCCTTGGTCAGCACACCGCTGATGGCGCCGCCAATCTGGATCGCGCTGTCGAGATAGTAGGCATTCAGCTCGTCGGCCGCCTTCTTCTTCGCGTCAGCCTCCTGCTTCAGATAGCGGAACGTGGCGACTTGCTGCTCCGCAATCTGCTGCTGCTCCTGCCGGAAGGCCTGCCTGTCGTCCTCTATCTGTTTCGCGCGCGCGGCCTTTGTCGTCGGATCCTCGGTAAATGTTTCTAATCGCTGGCTGAACGGGACGAGCCGGCTTGTCGCCGCAGCCGCAGCCCGCGCCTCAGCCGCAGCGCGCGCCGCAGCCGCAGCCCGCGCCGCAGCCGCAGCCCGCGCCTCAGCCGCAGCCCGCGCAGCACCGCCAGCGGCAGCATCGCCGCCAAAGGTGCCAGCCAGCGCAAGATTGCCAGCAGCCGATAAAGGCTGTGAAGAAGGCGCCGCACCCACCTCAATGCGCTTGAATAAGGCATCAGTGCTGGCAAATGCCTCCTTCGTGAAGCGCACCACATCAGCAAACTCATCAGTGAGATTGCGCCTGCCGCCGATCTTGACTTCTGACAGCGCGCCAAGCGCTGCACCGACAGCCGCGACAGCGCCAACAAGCTTGCCTAGAACAGGCAAGCCATAATCATTGACAAGTTTAAGCACGCCGCTTATAGCAGGCAGCATGATGTTGCCAAAGGCCTGTGCCGCGTCTGCTGCCTGACGCCTCAGCAAGGCAAGCTGACCGCCAAGGCCTGCCGTGCGCTGCTCCGCAATAGTGGCATTCCTGCCTGCGCTGGCCTGAAGCGCTGCCAGCACCTCTAGCTGACTGTTGACGCCGCGCACCTCAGGCACCATGCGCGCAAGTGCGCGCGTCTGTCCCATAAGCGCCTGGCCGACCAGCTGCGCGGCGTCGTTTACGTCCACGCCGAACGCGATCGCCAGGTCGTTGACGTAGGGCAGCAGCTCCTGAATGGCCTGTGCGTTGGCACCAAACAGCTTTAGGGTGGCGCCGGCCTGCGCTAGGGCGTCGTCGTCGAAGAACGCGTTAGCGGCGCCCAGCTCACTAGCGAGCAGGGCCACCTGCTCCATCTCTGCCGTTAGTCCACCGAAGGTGCCCTGAAGCATGGCGCTTGCCTGCTCGGCATCCAGCAGCTCCGCGATGGGCGCAGCCAGCCCACGCGCCATAGCGTCCAGCGCCTCAAACAGGGCGTTGCCTGCCACGGTGGCGCCTACCATGCCGGCCTGAAGCTTGCCGAAGCTGATATGGCTGCTGTCGCCCAGCTGCACGATCTGCCTGCCCGCCGCGTCGGCCGCCTGCGCCGTCTGCTGTAGCTGGGCTTCCACCCGCTTCGTCTCGGCCTCGAAGCCACGCAGCTGGCCCTCGGTGGCATTCAGGCTGGCGTTCAGGCCGGTGGCGTCGGCCTCGATGCGTAGCCGCAGGGTTGTCTCGTCGGCCATCGTGCTACCTCATCTTCGCCTTGGCGCGCTGCGCCGCTGCCTGCTGCTCCTGCTCGATTGCCTCAAGCGTAAAGAACGCCGCCCACTCCGTCAGCTCTGCCGACGTCATCTCGGCTTCCAGCCTCGCCACCGTCATCCCCAGCTTCCGCGCCAGCGCGAACACGAACCGCCGCTCCGGCGCGCGCTCTAGTTTCCCTGGGCTTCCTTCTGGCTGTCGGCGGCCAGCCCGTTCTGCCGCAGCACGGCTTGGGCCAGCTCGCTGATGATGGCGTCTGGGCCGTCTACGTCGGCAGCAGTCGGCCACAGCTTGGCGCCCTCGCCATCGTGCACGGCCAATGACAGCAGCTGCAGCAGCCAGTCGGGCTTTAGCTGGCCGTCCTCGCCTGCGCTCGCAGCGCGCCACGCCTCGCGCTCGCGCACGGTCAGGTCTTTGACCTGCACCACGACGGCGCCGCCTGCCGCCTTTACCTCTTGAAAGGTAGGCTGCAGAGCGGCCAGGATGGCTTCGCGGTTCATCAGAAGGCGCCAGCCACGGCGCGCGTGACGGCGCCGGACACCTGCAGCGCGGCAGAGAATGACGCCACGCCGTCGAATGCCGCGTTGTGCTCGTAGTTTGTAACGATCATCGACCCGGTATAGCCTGGCGCCGAGGCCGTAAAGGTCGCCACGCCGGTTGGGTTTAGGCTGAAGGTCACCAAGCTGCCGCTTATGTAAGCGTTGTGCAGCACCGCGTCGATAGCGGTGCTGCCTGCACCGTCCCAGCGGCCGCTCAGGCTGATCGTCGCGCTCTTCAAGCCCTCGATGTAGTCGCGGGCGCTGTCGCCGAAGGTCGTGGTCTCTAGCGCGTCCTTGGTCAGCGGTTGGCTGACGTTGGTCAGGAACGCCGAAATGTCATCTGAGCCGATCTTGACCTTGTATCCCTTGCCTGCCGTGAATGCCATATGGTCCTCCTAGAACCGATCGAATGCCACTTGAAAGGTGATGCTGGCAGACGCCACCGACAGGCGCGCGCGGAGGTACCTTTCCACGTTGCCCGACACCGTGGTGCGGGTTGCGCTTTTCCCGCTCAGGCCGCTAAACGTCACAAGCGTGTTCCATGAAGTGTTATCTACGCTGTGCTCGATCAGCACCGTGCCAGCCGCGCCGCTTTGCGCGGTCACAAAGATATAACCGGCGCCGCCTGCGGTAGTCTGCACCACATTGTCCACGGACGTTTCGGTGTAGACTGCCGTGCGCGCGGCCAAGGCGTGCAGGCTCACGCACCGCTCCCACCCGCCGTCCACCTGCAGGGATGCGCCGAAGGTCACAAGCCCGTCAAAAGCCGCGCCCGGCTCGTACTGCGCATCCCAGATCCGGCCGCAGTAGACAGGCGTGCCAAGCGTCAGGCCGCCTAGCCCAACGCACACGTTGGTCACGCTTGCGCTGGCGAAAGCCGCCTGCACCACCTCGTCCTGCGTGTCGTCGGCGCCATCAAACAGCCCGGACAGCGTAGCCGTGCCGGCCTTCTGGCCCTCGATATATTCGCGCGACCCGTCGGTGAAGGTCGTGGTGTCGAGCGTGTCCTTCGTGATCGCTAGGCTGGCGTTCTTCAAGAAGGCGCTCAGGTCGAACGTGCCGAGGATGACACGGGCGCCCTTGCCTGCTGCGAAAGCCATCTAGCCCTCCTCTTCGGCCGGCACGGCCTCGGGGTCATGCTGGTTCACGTCGGCTGCGGGCTGCTCGGCCGCAGGCGCGTCCTGCGCCACTGGCTTGGCCTTCGGATCGACAACCAGCCCGGCCTCGACCAGCCACGGGCTATCGGCCACGACAGCATCAGGCACCACGTCACCAGGCTCGAACGCTGCCTGCGACGGATCATGGAACAGCTGCGCCTTGGCCTTCCAGCTCATGCCAGCACCTCGATCGTGAACTCTGCGCCCAGCAGGGGCACCCCTGCATAATCGTAGACGCCGACGCCCTGCGCCGACAATACCCTTGCGAGATTGCAAGCGCCGCCTAGCGTCGTGTCGCCCTCTATGGCGTCCACCACGCTGGTGGCTGCGCCGGTGCCCAAATACCCGTCAAGCTTGTCCTGCGCGGCCCTATCGCTGGCCTTGGCCACCAGCAAGCGCACGGTGATCTGCATGCGGTTGTACGCCTTGCCGAGGCTGACGCCGTACTGGATCAGGCTTGGCGGCGCCACAAGGGCGGCAGGCGGCGCAAATCCGTCTGGCAGCACGTCGTAGCAGCGCAGGCCGCTGATGGTCTGCAGGCGTGCCTTCAGCCCGTCGCGGATCGTGCTGATATTCATGCCTGCCCCCCGCCAGCAATGTGCCGGCTGATGCCGTCGCGCACCTCGGCCCAGCGCTCGCCGATGCGGCCGCGCAGATCCTCGATGCTGCCGCGCAAGAAGCGCCTAGGCAGCAGGCCGCCACGCTTGGCGATAGCGCGCGCGATGGCGTATCCGCCACCGAAGCCCAGCCCTTTGCGCTTGGCGTACCAGAACAGGGCAGCCACCGGCCGGCCGTCCTCGTCGCGGTTCACGAACGGGATATGGCGCTGCTTCGGCCAGCTTGGATGATCGTGCGTCGTGCCCGTGCCATATTCCATGTAAGGTGCGTATCGCACCCGGCTGCCCACGTCCACGTAGCGCGGTGGATCTTGCTGGTCCACCTCGTGGTAAATGCTGGACCGCAGCAAGCCGACGTTTACGGGTGCCCGCAGCCTGGCCTCGCTGACGATCAGGTGGCCTACGCCGTCAAGGAACAGGCGCGTGCGCTGCCCGACGTCAACGCTGTCAAGGCTGCGCACCAGACGGTCGAAGCCGTCCAGCCGCACTTGTATGCTAAGGCCGTCAGCCACTAGACCAGATCCACGACGGCCAGCCGTCGGAACGGCGACAGCAGCAGCCGTGCCGTCGGGTCCATGGCTGCCAGCTGAATGGCCTGCCCCACCTCGCCGCCGCCTGCGATGCCGAAGGGCGCATCCTTCCTGCGGAACATGGCAGCCGCTAGCAGCAGGCACGCCTGTTTGACGGCAGGCGGCGCGCTGGCAGCGTAGCCAAACGTGCCCGTCACCTTGATGCCACGCCGATCGGTGATAAAGGTCTTTGGGCTATCTGGCACGATGGCCAGCTGCTGATACGGCAGGCCTAGCTGCACAGCGTTGTCGGGCATCAGGTCCACGTCGCCGAGGTCTACGGTGTCGGTGTACGTGCGGTTGGCCTGCAAGTCCTGCACGATCGCCGTGATAGCGGTGGCGTCGTCGATAATGCACCGCAGAGGATCAAGAGCAGTAAAGAAGCGCTCCTGGCTTCCGGCCGTAAAAAAGCGCGTTCCGGTGAACTTGTCGATCTGGCGGCTGGCAGCCTCCACGCACGCTTCCAGCATGGCGTCGTCCTGCGTGTCTGCCGGGTCAATTGACAGGCGCGCCTTGATCTCGGCCAGCGTAGCGTACCCGTTGGTGATGGCCACGGGCTACGCCTTCCGCCTAACCATGCGGGCAGGCTTCTGCACGACAGCCACGGGTGCCGGCACGTCCTCGACTGCCTTGGCGTCGGCCTGAGCAACAACGGGCGCGAAACTTGCCGGACTGTCGGCCAACAGGGCAGCAATCAGCGCCGCCTGCTCGATGGTGTCGCCGGGCTGGAACGCGCCGAGGCTGCTGCTGTATCGGCTTATGCACTTGATCACGGTGTCCTCCTGCGCGATGGGCCACGCCAGCACCCGCCAGCGTGGCCCACCTTTCTGCTTTTTTATGCGCCCTGGCAGTCGAGCAGCACGTACACGATCACGGCCAGATCAGCCGTCACGGCATCCCACGCTGCCGTGGTCGTAATCTCCGCGCCCAGCTTGTCGCCAGCCACGAAGCGCACGGCATCTGCCTGGAACACAGCACGCGCGGCCGTGGCCGTCGTGATGGTCTGGGTGGTAGCTGCCGCCTCGGTGCCGCCGATGGTGACGCCCACAGCCAGCGAACCGGCCGTGGCCGCCGCCGACGTGTCCACGCTGATGCCCACGACGCTGCCGGCCCAGGGCATTGTGATGCCCTGAACCGCCAACGCCATGCCGCCGCTCACTTCCTGAATGTTCAGCTGCGCGTCCGTCTGCGACGCCGCAACGGCGTCCTGGACGAACACGAACGGAACCACCTGCCCACGGGCAGCGATCTGCTCAAATACTGGCATTTCGCTGGCCTACAGGCTGATGTTGTAGAGCACGGCCGCGCCGTTGATCGACGAGGCTGCACCGGAGGGAGCGTAACGGCCGAAGCCCAGACGGAACCGGGAAACTAGGCTAATCTGGCCCATGCGCGGGTCGCGCACGAGGTCAAAGCTGATCTCCTTGCGGATGCCGACGCAGAACGCCTGCTTGTTGAGCAGAACGATCTGGCCCTTCGTGTTGTTCGCAGCGGTAGCGCTGATCTTGCCGTCGGCCTCGGTCAGTCCCATGGCCATCGTCGCGATCACCGGGTTGCCGAGGATGTTGGCAACCTGGCCGACTTTGACGCCGGCCTGCGGGCCGAACTTGTCAACGGTGACCGCTTGATCAAGCAGCCCGATCGCATCGGCCGATCCGGGGTCGCAGACAAACAGCAGGTCGTCGGCGTTCGCGGGATGGCCCCAGTCGATCAGGTAGGTCTTGTCCACCATCAGCCCCTTGAGCGCGGCCAGCTTTGCAAGCGACAAGGCGCCGGCGCTGTCCGAGCTGTTGCCTGCGTTGTCAACAAGTCCGACGTGGCGCAGTCCATCGAATGCAAGGTAATACTTAGTGGCAGCCGGCGAGGCATCATCAGAATTGATGTTGCCGGTGGCCGCGTTTGTCGTGTCGCCGTTCAAGATGACGGCGTCGCTGTAGAACGCGACGGCGTTGGCGAGCATCTCGCGCAGGAAGGGCACGAAGGGGATCAGCGAATCCTCTTCAAGCTCTTCTGTAAACACTTGGTTGAACAGCATGGTTTTAGCAGTCACTAGCACGTTATTGCTGCCGGCGCGCGCCGTCTCGGTGCGGAAGCTGTTGGCGGTCGTGTTCTCGCCAACCAGGTCAGGCTCGGGCAGATCAGCGGCCACGGGCAGGTTGGCCGTGGGCGCCGTCATCTCGAAGCTGCGAATTTGGCCGAACACCTTGGAACGCTCGCGGGCGGCATCCCACAGCTCAGCAACGTACTGTACGGGTACCAGCTGCTGACCGTAACCGCTCGCGCCCTCGTTGAGGGTTGCCTTGATCCAAGGCCGGAAGTTGCCGGCCTTGCTGGCGGGCGTGACGATCGACAAGCGGTTCAGCGCCTTGGCCGCGTTGGTCAGCTCTTCGCTCGGCCGCAGGCCCAGCACGGCGCCAGACTTCACCAGGTCGTGAAGGAATGCGACGTCTGAACCGGACAGGCCGGCGAACTTGCTGCCAGCGGTGCCGGCATCGCCGACGGGCAAGCGGCGCGCGCTGTGCTCGGTCGCGAGGTTCTGCGCCTTCTCAATGCTGTCAATACGGGCGCCCATGGCGCCGATGCCTGCCTGGATATCCTCCAGGCCCTTCATGATGTTGTCCATCGACGGGCCTCCTTAGCCCTTGTACGCGGCCAAGGCTGCCGCTATCGCCGCCATTCTCTGCATCATCGCCGTCTGGACGGAATCATCCGCCGCAGCTTTCATATCCTCGTCCATGCCCATCTGGTCGTATTGGCCGGGCTTTTCTACCACCTGATCGTCTACGCCTGGCAGCTGGGCCAGCAGCTGATCGACGGCCTCGACCATCTGCATGGCGTGCTCGCGGATAGCGCGGATTAGCTCGGCGTTCTGCTTCGACAGCACCCGGCCTGCTTTCAATGCCTGCATGTCCTCTTCCTCCTGGTCGTTAATCATGTAGCCGTCGGCCTCGACGCTGGCAGGCGCGGGCATGTCCAGCTTGTCATAGTATTGGCGCAGCAGGGCAGCCACGCCGGGCCGGTCCTCAGCCGGGACGTCCACGCCGTCACGGGCGCCAGCAAGCGCACCAGCCGCAGCATAAATGGCGCGCGGCACGGCCACCAGCTCGCCGTCCACGACGTCAGCGATCAGCAGCTTGTAGCCGCCGTCCTGCTCGCGCATCTGTGGGTCCACGTACAGGAACGCGCGGGCGTAGCGGTCGTAATCCATGCCGGACAGGTCGGCGCCTGCCGCACCGCACAGCTCCTGCACCCGCTGACGCGCGGCGCGCCCATCCCACGCCATGGTCATGTCGGCCAGCGGCAGGTCAGCAAACGGCAGGGCCGCACGCACTCGGATGGCTTCGGGGTTGGCGGGAATAGAAACCAAGCTGATCTCCAGTAGCTCTTGGCGGCGATGCACCAGCACCGTGCCCTCGCGGTCCCGTTCCAGCGAACGGAAGCCCACGCTGACGGCATTTAACATGCCCTCGTCAATCAGCGTACGGGCGGTGCGCGCCTTCTCGCAAGATGACAGAAGGATATCCACTTCCCATCCGTCCGGCAGGCGCCGCAGAGGCAGCAGGGCGCGGCCTAGGATATCTTGGATGCTTTCGTAGCGGTGGTTGTCTAGGATGATCGGGTTTTTTTCGTATGCCGCAAAATCCCACCCGCTGGGATCGACAATTTCATTCTGACGGTCCACGGCGCTGCTGGTGATGCGAAAGGTGTAGATGGGCAGGCGCTCGCCTGCATACTCGCCTTCCCCGTTCTTGACCGTCACGAGGTCGGCCAGCATCGTGCGGCGTTCCTGCCGCTGCCTGGCCTTCGCCTCGTTTATGACGTCGCGCATGTGTTCCAGCCCCCGCTCGCCGATCGCAAGCCACTTGATCTGTGCTACCACACCCGGAAGCCGGAAGTCACCCCTATGCCGCGCCACCCACGCCTCGCGCAGGCGCACGGCTTCCTCTTCGGCTGGCGTGCGTGGACCGCGCCGCTCGCGCGCCATCGGCGCCAGCAGGGCGTACTGGCGGTTGCCCCTGATGTTGCCTCCTTCGTCCCAGATACCGGGCCATTCCTGCCGCAGCTGCTCGGCCTCGCCCACTGGGAACACGTCCCACTGGCTGTTGTTCAGGCTCGGCTGCTTGTCGTCGCCGGGCGTGGGGAAATCAGTGATCGGCATTAGAAGCCCTCCCTGTCGGCGCGCTCGGCTTCCACGCCTGCGAGGTCGCCGGCGCGTGCTCCTGCCGCCTCGCCCAGCACGGCCACAATGGTGCAGCGGCAGTTGATGTTCTCTTCGGGCACGCTGGCACCCTGCGCGGTAATCTGGCCAGGCGCCGGGCCGTTGCCGCGTTCCAGCTGGAAGTCCTCGTTAAGCGGCACCGTCTGCCCGTGCGCCTTTGCGTGACTCTCGCGCGTCCTCTCGTCGATTGCGGCAAGCCACGCCTTGCTGGCCACGATGCCGGATTCCTTAAAAGCCAGCTCGGTGCCGCCGTTGAAGGCGCCCACCACCTCGGTGCGCGCGATCGTCTCGCCTGATGATAGCTGCGGGCGCACGTGCTGCGGCACGCGCTGCGCCAGCTGGAGCACGTCCTCGCCGGCGTCGATGCCACGCTGTAGGCTGGTCTTGAGCGCGTTCCAGCGGCTTTCGGTGATCTCTACCACGAACCGCTGCTGGCGCTCGCGCAGGAAGCGCCGGGCGGCTGGGCTGCCGATATTGAAGCGCACCGCGCTGCCGATGCGGTTGGCGGCCACGGTGCCGCCGCGCGCCATGCCCTGCTCGATGTACGGCCCCATGCCTTGAAGCGCAAGCTGCTGCCACTGTTCCAAGCTGAACGGATCGTCGGGGTCAAGGTCGCCGGCACCCGTGCCCACGGCCTTGCTGCCGGCCAGCAGGCGCGCCTCAATGTCGGCGGCCAGCGCGGTGGCCCATTCCACGTATGCGGCCGCCATGTCCTGCTCTATCTGTCTAATCAGGGCGTCACGGCTGCGCAGCTCGGCCTTGTGCCAGGTGCTACCGTAGGCTGGCACCTGCGCGTAAACAAAAGGGCGTTTGCTCTTGGCGGCCTCCGTTGCCTGCTGGTCGGGCTGGGCAGGCGGCGCTTCCGGCGCTGGCACGTCAAAGGTCGGGATTTGTAGGCTTATCGGCTCGTCCCCCCAGCTGTACCCGACCTGCCCCTCGGGCAGCAGGTCCGGCCGGTACACCTGCAGCAGCCGATTGAGCGGCACGCCCATGCCTGCCAGCTTCACCATCTGGTCGGTGATCTCGGTTTGGTCCTCCTGCAGAGCCTTGACCTGCGACAGGTCGAACTGAATTACGAGGTCGTCCCCGAACAGCTTGGCCAGCTGCTCGGTAAGCTCTGAGGCAAACATGGCCAGCTCCGGCCCTATGCAGTCCGTCCAGAACGCCTTGTCGGCCTGTTCCACGTTGCTGTACGTGGCCCGCGTGAAGTCCTGCACCTTGGTGGGCGGCACCTGATAGACGCGGCAAACGTCGTTTAGCGTCCAGCCCATCAGGGCCATGAACTCTGCGTCCTTCGGCGACAGCGTTGGCGTCTGTAGGTTCATCTGATGTGAGAACACCATGATCTTGTGGCGGCGGTCTGCGCCTGCCAGCCGGCGCGACAGCTGCGCCTCGATCATCTCGCGCTCCTCGCGCGTTAGGCTGATGCTGGCATCGCTCGGGCTGATGATTCCCCCAGGCTGCATTCCGTTGCTGAAGATAGTGCGGTTGGCAACCATAGCATCGACCGACGTCTCGACGGACAGGCGCGCGGCTTCGAGCGGGGACAGGCCCTTGAACTCGTCGCCAGGGTTCGGGTACCGGAACCAGATCACCTCTTCCGGCTTGAAGGTCAAGCGCGTGTTGTGATCGGTATACTCGTAGCCTTTGATGTAGCCGTCTCGGTCAGGCACGACGCGCATCCTGTCGGCGCGCGCCCACCAGATCTCTGTAGGCCGCTGGCGCAGGTTGTCGCCCATGCCCTCCAGCACCCAGAAGGCCGAGCCCCAGCAGCACATGCTCGCCTCGGTCATTTGCCAGAGGCGGTTGGGCGTCCAATGGTTATTTACGGTGCGCAGCAGATCGACCAGCTCGCCTGCCTTCTGCTCTTCCAAGTTGCCCTCGGCGTCGCGCCTGTAAACCTTTAGCGGCACGCTGGCAAGCGTCTGGGCGCGCAGGCGGGTGCAGCTGTAAACGGCCACTGACAGCTCCTGCCACCGTTCCTTGGGGATAACGTCGCGCTGGTAGCCGCTCTCAATAAAGCTCACGCCTGCGTCACCGTACGGGGTAATGACTGCCGGGCCGAGACGGAACGCCTTGCGCACCGCTTCCAGCCATCGGGCGCCTGTGCGCTGCTGTCCTGCCATGGTCACCTCACGAAGGTCGGCGCCCTGCCTGTAGTGTCCCGACCGCTCGGCGGGCGCCTGCCAATATCCTAGCCGCACGCGCGGCCCTGCGTCACCCCGTCAGCTCCACTCAAGCGTGCGCGCCCCACCACCGTAGGCGTAGGCCAGGGCGTCTACCTGGTCGTCGTGCTCGCCCAGCGGGAATGCCAGCAGCTCCTTGGTAAAGTCGTCCGGCAGGCCGGGATCTAGCAGCACCATCCCCTGCTCCAGGCGAGCCTCGATGGGCTGGAAGCGCGTCAGCTTGTCCTTATCTGGCCGCACGCCACGCACGGGCAGGCTGGTGGTGCGCAGCAGCTCGGACACGACGGCGGCCTGGTACTGCACCTGCTCCACGAGTATGGTGGCCGGGCTGTGCTTGCCAGCCATAGCTTGCACGAAGCGCAGCACGTCTTGGAACGTGGCGCGCGTGCGTGCTGCGTCTAGCACCCAGATGCGGCCGTCCGGGTGCCGGGCCACGACGACGGCCGCGGTGTAGTCGGCGCCGTCCTTCGTGCTGATGGCGAGGTCCACGCCCATCGTGATCTTGCTGGCCTGCCGCTCGGCGTCGGTGGGCCGGCCAATGCGCAGCCACTCGCGGCGCACGCGCGTGCCTGCGGCTGACACGAACTCTGCCCCGTACTCCTGCCGGAACACGATGCTCGGCAGGTCGGCGCGGGCTGCCTCTATCTCTTCGGGCTTTAGGTGCGGGTTCGTCCATGATGGCAGCTGCCACGACGCCCAGCCGTCGCGCTTGCCGCCTGCCTCGTGCGCGCGCTGGAACCAGTCGCCCTCGCCTGCCGGCGTGCTGATGATGATCGCCCTGCCCTGCCTGTCGGACAGCGCCGGCCGAATGGCCTCCGTCCAGATGGCCTCGGGCACGTACGCCGCTTCATCAAAGATGACAAGATCCAGCCCTTCCCCGCGCAGGCCACCGTCGCCGGCGTCGGCTGACTTAAACCACACCTCACCGCCGACCTGCGGCACGACGATCGCTCTGTCGCCGTCGCGCGGCGTGGCCCACGGCTGGCCGGACAGTAGGCGCTTGGTCAGGCGGTAGCCGATCATGCTCGTGGCGTAAGTCGGCGCGATCCACCACACTCTGCCGCCACGCAGAGCGGTGGCGACGGCTGCCACGGCCGCCAGGCGTGTCTTGCCCCAGCGCCTGCCGCACACCAGCACCTTGAAGCGTGCCGGGTGCCGGAAGATGCGCAGCTGCTCCGGGTGCAGCTTGGGCAGGTTAACGATCACGCAAAGAGCCGCAGCTGGCCCACTGGCACGCCCTGAATGACGTGCTGCGGCACGGGCTCTGGTGCCACGTGCCCGACGGCATGCCGGATGCGCGCGCGAGCGATGGCGGCGTATTCCGGCGATAGCTCGATCCCTAGGAATCGGAAGCCCTCTAGCACGGCACCCTTGCCCGTGCTGCCCGATCCTGTGAACGGGTCAAGGACCAAGCCGCTCGGCGGCGTGACGAGCCTGCACAGGTAGCGCATCAGGTCCGTGGGCTTGACGGTGGGGTGGTGGTTTGCGCGGCCCTTGCCGGGTAGCCCTTCGTCCCGGTCGGCCTTGCTAGCCTTCGGGCTGTAGAAGAAGCGAGCGGCGGATCCGCCTGCGTCTTCGTGACCGCCTATCCTTCCCGGCATTCCATTGAAGTCTCCGTATGCCCTGTTGCCGCACTGTCCGTTTGCCTTTCTCTCGCCGCGCTTTGCGGGTCCAGTGTCAGGAAACAGCCCCACCACCTCGTCGCTCCCGTCGTGGATCAGGTTCGCGGGCCAGCGGCCTATGTTATCTGTTGGAGCTCCAGTTCCTCTTAGGTGCCAGCTTGTAGAATTATCGACCTTGCTTGTTAAGCCATTCCATCCTGACAACTCCGTCCCTACCCGGCACCCGTCGATGTTCAGCGCCCCGGTCCCGTGGGCCAAGACGTTATGCGCCACGGTGCCGACCATCGGCTTGCGGGCGACGACGATCGGCTCGTGAGCAGGCTTGAGAGCCGTGCCCCAGCCGGACCACTCTCCGTTCAGGTTGTGGCTCTTCGGAAATCCCGACCCGTAAACCCACATGATCTGGTCGCGGATCTCGAACCCGGCATCCTCGATCGCGCAGGCCATCCGGTGATAAGTCCGGCTTCCCGAAAAAGCGAGCAGGTGCCCGCCTGGCTTTAGCACTCGCCGGGCCTCGCGCCACACGTCTACCCGGAAGGCCACGCCCGACGCGTCCCAGGCCTTGCCCATGAACCCTAGCTCATAGGGCGGATCGGTCACAATGGCGTCCACGCTGCACGCTTCCATCTGCGCCATGACGTGCAGGCAGTCGCCGATTAGCACCTCGGCGCGATTCAAGGACAGCCACCGCTGCCGGCGAGGACGACCATGATGGCGACGTGGCATCCGATTAGGACGACCAGCGCGGCCGTGTCCCCCAACGTCCACCCGTAGGCGTCGTGCAGGTTGCCCGTCATGCCTCGGCCTCGCCAAGCATGACGGTCGGATTTGCACCGCCCCCTGCGGCATGGGTAGCCGCCGTGCCGCTTTCAGCACCTGTCACGCAACCAGATGATAAGCGTTTAGGATATGGCTTTGCAAGCATGGAAACATGGCGTCTCATGTCCTTGTTTA
>Ga0194115_10003264_pt1 | contig 18393 bp, 12 predicted proteins | sample TA2MahsurfametaG_3_FD_148656 | JGI IMG/M metagenome (GOLD analysis project Ga0194115, IMG submission 148656) | Freshwater microbial communities from Lake Tanganyika, Tanzania - TA2015002 Mahale S4 surface | ecosystem: Environmental > Aquatic > Freshwater > Lake | place: Tanzania: Lake... | reverse complement strand
CTTCTCCTTTCGTGGTTCCAACTGTTGATGGAACGACCGATGCATGCGTTGGTAAGGATTCTATCCCAGCATAGGTTGAATCACTCCGTGGTTTCCCTGTCGATTTACCGTGACGTGAGTTATCGCCTATATACCCTCCATCGAAGGGTGCCTCATAGTTTGTTCGGGGCTCTTCTTCTTCCGATGCAACTGACGATGTCGGTCGAGATAGGCTGTTGAGTTGTTGTATCGGTGGTGAAAATGAGGATGACGTCCTCGGCTTGGAAGTGGGATCAAGTTTGGAATCGGGAGTCGATGAGACGACTCGATACAATGATGAAGTCGGAGCAGTGCCTACATTCCTATTCTTGGGTGGGGGCGAAAAATGAAGGCTTCGTACCGCACCCTGAACATAGATAGATGCTAGATTCGATCCTCCTCGCCGTAGATCATATATCAATATTTCACCTGCCTCCGTCCCGATAGCACATGAGAAACCATCCGCATTGAGCGTCAAACTTGTGATACTGGTAGGTAAACGAGCCAGTTCCTCAATCAATGCACCTGACCCCTTGTCGTAGAATTGAAGAGACCCATCCTGGGACGTCGACGCTACTAGCTTGTCATTCGTATAGGAGAACGCCAGACTAGTAATCGGACTATCCCGTCTTTGCTTGAGAGTGAATGTAGTCTGAGAAGATTGTGGATTCGAGATATCGTACCCTAGTATGGAACCATCATCACACCCAATGGCGGCTAGATGTGGTTCCAACGTCGAGCAAGCGAATTTCATATACCGACAGTGTCCAGGAACTGACCATGACGTCGAGGGAACTCCCTCACGAACCTTATAGGATCGTAACGTTTGTGGAGATAAACTTAATATGTATGTATCGGTCCGATCAAGGGATACCTGTATAGATGGTTGTCCCTCATGGAAGAATTGTCTTGCACGGACTTTTTTTTTCAAATCCCAAAGGCAGACGGCGCCACTACGATCACCGATACATAGATAACGAGATTTACCCCCAAAGACGAGTGAGGTTGTCGATCCTACAGGACGTCTCCAATTCTGATTATGTTGTAATGAATCCAATAGGTCTCCCGTTTGTGCATTCGTCAAGATGATATTATTATGCATTTGATTCTCCGTCGTTGCGACTGCCGAACATGATGCCAGGACTAAAGACAAAAAGGGGGAATGGCATCTGCCGTTGAGAGACTTCGTTCATCCAGACAAACACACACACATACGTACTACAATACACAAACTGTTCAAGATCTGATGTATATCGGGAGACAGAACATACCTTGTCCATTATGATTCCAAGCAACGTCTGCCAAGGGCAGATCACCCTGAGGACAAAAGGTGAATGGTTGTTGACGCTCGTTCTTCATACTATCCCATATCGTAAGAGCATTCCCCGCCAGGGCGACTAACGGTGTTGATGCCATGGATTTCCAGGTTTGTGGTGGGATGCTAGAACTAGAAGAAAGTAGGATGAGAAGTATGTCGTACTTCGTTGCCACTCTAGAGGTACTTGAGTATGATGAACATTGCCTTTTTCATGTGTTGAAAAAGGTCGGCCAAATTTGAATTTTTTTCATTCCTGTGTGTCAATTTTCAGTCATGTGTGCCTATATATACTATATGTATCCCTAAATGTTCAAGAAAGCCACCTTTCATATATACATACATAGCTTCCAGTTCTCCTTTCGTCCGCTGCCTGGCATGTGTACGGCGACCCTGCCGCCAATGAAGTTCTGACGATGGCAAAAGAGTTGATGGACTTTTTCTTGTTTGATGTTTTCTCTGCTACGATGACGTTGTTGGCACTCTGTGTCCATATCGCATTCTTCGACAGTTCCAATTCCCTTTGGGATCGCAAACACATTTGACTATACACTACACCGCAGATGATCCATCGAAGAGTCCAAGATAGCGTCATACTGCTGGTGGCTTGGGTCTTTGTACCATGCGGTTCTTGGATTATTATGCCAAGGTTGCCAGCTCTTCCTGTTTCATCGTCTAGACTTTTCGTATCGAATAGAGACAAGGTGGCAGGCACCGCCACAACCGCTTCCTATTCCAAAGACAGCGACAATAGGGATACCCTATTTGCCTCTCCACCTCCAAATTCGACGATGAAAAATAAGGAGAAACGAAATAAGTATGCCAAATTTTCCAAAGTAGAAACGAATGAATCAGCCTTGGATCCTTTAGAAGCCTTAATTCGGGAATCGGAAGCAAAACTCTTACTGTTGGAACAAGAGATGGAGGCCAAGAAGAAGGGAAGACATGGTCGAAAATACGGCCAAGAAACGACGAATGTTAACATCCCTCTATCACTATCAATACCCGCTGACACAACGAGACGATTGAATTTTCCGAATAATAAACACATTGATCCGTATGATCCGACAACGTTTGGATTTGTTGAAATTGGGACGATATTAGGTCCACATGGTGTCCATGGATGGGTCAAGGTAGAGGGATGTACTGATTTCCCCGAACGATTGACGACAAGGGGGATGATCCTTCATTTGAAACCCTTTCGGAAACGTGCCCCAAGGATGGTCATATTATCAGACGGAAAATGGACAGGACATGATTCCTTCCTTATCCAACTAGAGGATAATACTGATCGGAAACAGGCAGAAAAACTCAAGGGTGGGACATTATATTATGCCACCCAACAGGATAATGTGAAGAAGGAAGACGATTTACTTCTTTCCGATTTAGTCGGCCTTCAAGTCATGTTGCTGACCGATGAAGAAAAGGAGGAAGAGGGGGGCACAAACGAATTGGTAGTCGGTGTTGTCGGGGGGATTGTTTTGGCGGATGAATTATGTTCAGTACCGGGATTAGGTCAAGATATGTTAGAAATCATGGTCGAAAGGAGAAAGAGTGACATTGTGTCCCCAGGAACACCAAAGGAACTAGTTTTGATACCCATGGTACCAGAAATCGTAACGAAGGTAGATTTGAAGGAACAACGTATCTGGATTGATCCACCTGCGGGTTTGTTGGATTTGACTTATATTCGTGAGACAACAGTCCGAATCAAGGGTTTGTTACCCCCGGCGAAGAACTGAGCTGTGAAGCAAGGAATGACAGGGCTCTACATGGTTATCGAGCTGAAAGATATCCAAAGAATTCGACGAGACTGGCATCCAACGGGACGCAGGTGAGGGCATCCACTTCCTTCTCCTCAGGCAACTCGACCAGGATGTGTGCATCATCGAGACCATCATCACCCATCCCTCTTGAACGAAGTTCGGCTGCTACCTTGAGAAGACGCGTTACTTCCATACGCTCCGATTGAGTCTTTGCAATCGAATCCCCCATGACATTGTAATGCTTGTAGAGTTCAGTGGCAAGTGTCATCTCCTGAACTCGGACAAGGTATCGGATTGTGTCGGAGATGATGCTAGCATATTCCTGATCGGGGCAGCTGCCTTTAAGGGCTACGATGAGACTCGTAAGCTCTTCTTGGCTACCTGGCTTTCGACGAACCTTTTGCTTTTTCTTCTTTTTCGTCTGTCCCTTGTTGAACTTCGATCGGTGTCGGTGGACATTGTCGCTGTTGGTCATGGTAAACGTCGTAGTTGTTTTGACGCTGATTATGCTGGACGTGGAAGAACCTGTACTTGACGTACTTGCCCCACTTTGAAGGCTCATATTCGACATATTTGAGGCTGCAGAGAACATGCTTCCTGTTTCATCAGCCTCATCGGCGACTAATCCCTCCTCCGAAGCATTCTTCTTCCGAATGAGCAATACGTCACTGTACCTCTTTGTGGTTGACTCGAAGTTGTCTATCCTTTCAACAAAATTGTCGATTGAATTGTGAGCATATTCCATGGCGCCATCCATACATCTCTTAATCAAGTCTGAGCGTTGACGTGAACTTGCAACACGATGCGCTTCATCCCAAATTTGTGCATTGATAAGTGTATCCACAGCACCAAGAAGGTCGTCACCGTAGTCAAGTAATATCCGGGAAGCGTCTAAGTGTAGCGACTGCTTTGAAATAGATGTGATCTCGGTTTCCTTCGCAATAATTTCTCGTGCGATATCACGAGCAACCTGTCGACGTTGCTCGACGGCATTGGCGTCGGTAGTGTCATATTCCATCAAAGAGAAGAAACAGCGCCAATCCCGAGCAGCTCGTGCAGCCTGTATCGCCTCGTCTACAGCCGGCGGGACTGCAGCGAGGAATGAACAGAGTGCCGCATCCGCTTTGTGGTCTTCCAAAAGGCTATTACCTAGTGAAATCAAGATGGATCGGGTATGAGCTGGATCCTCCACAAATAATCGCAAGGCCAATCGATGAAGCTTTTGTTTCTCGATGAGGACCATACAATCTTCGAATGTGTTGCCAAAAGGTACATCCTCTTTCTCCTGGGCTTCGAATCCATCCAAAGTCTCACCGGCCTTGATGGATTCAAAAAGGTTACTTAGAGCGTTTTCATATCGCTTTAATCGCATGTCTATCTCATACTTGGAATAGTTGCAGGGGAGATTCTTGAACCGCTGCAGAAGGGGCAAGTACACCTTGGGATCCATCTGAGAGTTCCTTGCAACAGCCCGCGCAATGTCGAAATCGTACATGCCCAAAGCCGTCTCGAAAAGTAACTCGTATTCTGCCAAGAAGGCAAGATAATGTATCGCATTCTGTGCCTTCTCAGCGAACATGGCCGGCTTCTTGGAGTTTGGCATATGGACTTGTATGGCGCGTTCCTTGATCATAGCAAGCGCTTCATCCAGTTTGTGAGGTGATTCTTTCGCGAATGTTGACAAAACTGGGAGGAGGAAATGACCTTCAGACATCTCACCGGATTGCTCCATGCTGAGCATCGTCGATCGTGCTTTCCTACAGATTTGGTTAATTTTCGTCGAGAAGTCAAAGGACGACCGATCCCTTGATTCTTTGTTGTCTCGTCGAAGCCACAAGGGGACCGGAAATCGGTTTTGCGTAATATCAAAGTCCTGCAATCCCGACAGAAACAAGTTGAGATGATCAATATTCTTCACCTGACGGAAGAAGAAAGAAATGCCCGTTTCATAAAATTCCCAAGGATTAAAGTCGACTAAAACATTCAGGTCCACCTTGTGTGTTCGCATCATCGTGAACGCTTCGCCGTACTGTCCCTGATGAATCTTTAGCATCACAAATCGAAGAACTAGAGCCCGAGGATAGACCCCCTCTAGGTTGCCTCGTGGTACTTGGAGGATGACCATTGGCTGTGACGGGAGGATTGCGACGATCCGAGATCCTCCTTCGACCACGCGAGGCTCATAGCCTGCCAAAAGATGATTCTGGTCCAATCCCATGAGGGGATCAAAACTACTAACCTCCTTCAAGGGAAGGAAACGTGTATAACTTCTGGATCCATTCGTCGCGTAGCACAAGAATTCGTGGTTTATTGAGAGGTAGAACGACGAAGCGGAATCTGCCAACATCATATCATGGTAATAGAGGCGCGAATGAGCAGAAAGACCAAAGACCATCCTTGGTTGAAGATCGTGATGAGCCGCCGCATACAGAGCTGGTTCTTTGATGGCACATATCCATGCGCATGGCTCCAGAAGGGGTCCCACACTTGACGGTAATACCGCTGAGCTACCACCAGAAGGGTCGTATTCGAGGAGGGATCCATCAATCAGTTCTATTAGACAGCCATCTCCATCATCTGACCAGTTTACGATGCGCAAAACTCTATCTTCAAGGAGAGTTGTGTTCAATGTTTCAACATTTCCTACCGTGCCATCCAAACGAATGACCAGTTCAATAAGAGTGTCAGACCTTCCGTTGGCGACCCCCGGAGCAATCGCCACGACACCAATTTCTTCCAGAGAGGCGTTTCTCACTACAGTGAATCCCCGAAGAGACTTCCAATCAATTTCGGATTCCTGGGGGAGAGTAATGCGTATCACATCAAATGACGCGGCGACTTCTTTCATGGACAAGAAGACTAGATCGCCACTGGAGACTTGAACGAGTACTGAGCCTTCATGGGGAGGACCACGGACAAAACACATGTCTGTCACTGGCAAGCTCATATCCAAATTCTTCAAGAACATGGGAGGAGGGATTCGAGCCTTATCGAGAAGGGTGATATTCAATGAACAACCATCGACGACAAAGGCTGGACAACTATCATCCACAGCAATCGTTGTACTCGGATCCCACCGGACTACATATTCACGCCATTCCATCCCCTTGAGTAACACGAAAAATTCTTCAGGCCGCTCTTCACTAAATTTCAACGACTGGATCGTCGTCTCGTGGGGATATCGAATCTCCTGTTTCATATACCAATGATAGTTACAACGATGCCATAGTTGAACCTTATTCGTCCCATCTTCCTCCTTCAGCAGTATTGCCAGTAGGTCTGAAGATGCATTCCATGCCATCGATGTGACGACCGTCATCGGAGCTTCTCGTAGGATGAACTCACGATGACGGAGACCATTCGATTCGAAGAATACGACCTGCTGGGTTTTCTTCCCCTTTCGTTGGATAGCTGCCAACAGTTGTGAACAACCCGATCCCGCCCATGATAATCCTGAATCTTGAAGATTCGGAACGAGGGCACCACTTCCATCTTCCGATCTTCCAATGGCATGGAATTCTAATGTCTCACGTTTGTAAATTCGGACCTTCCTCATCTTGTCATCGGCATCGACGGCACTTATAGCACACAAGGTCCCATCTGGTCGCCAAGCAACCGATAAACCCACATTATCACCTGTTGAGGAAGGAATATAGGTTGGAATTGTAATCTCTGTCATTACTTCAAATTGTGAATTCATCGTCATAATGACAGACTTGGATTTCGTTTCATCTTCATCGTCAGCTGCCGATGTCACCATGAGTAAGATTTCACCATCAGGACTCCATGAGGCAGCTTCTAATCCATAATCAAAGACGCCGACAAGTTCCGCTTCTCCAGTCGTAGGATTTACAGTCACCATTGCTCCGTTCCTAGAAAGACATACCAAATCCGGATCTCGATCCGCCACATGGAACCACCGTCCCTCATCACATGCATCGTCTAGATCCTTCAGGTGTTTGACCCATATGATCTTTCCATCTTCTTCCATACATGTTAGAGTCCCTTTCTCCGTCAAAACCACTGTGGTGGGTCCTCCATCGACTTGATGATCAGCCATCGTACAAAGATCCACCACATAGTCGTCCTCCGTCGTTAACGACGACGATGATTCGACCACGAGTCTTCTTCGACTTTCTCCGAGTCTCACTAAATTCTTCATTCTGCTTCTGCCTCTCTCTCTCGTTTTGTGTGCGCCGTTGTGCAAGCCGAGTCACAAAATCTTCAACGTAACTGTAACCCGTAACTGAGTTGTGAGAGCAACAGCACATGGATTTTCGTTCTCCTCGGTGTCGTGCTCGTCGTCAATGGTGGGTGTGGTCTGTGCCGATGGCATGTATGTATAGATCCAACTCGATGCATTCAGTGTATACCAACACATACATACGGACGCACCTGGAAGCACAAGACTGTTTTTGCGCTACTTCTTGTCACGTCCAACTCATCTCTATCGACGAATCGAGTGACTATTAGCTTTTAAGAAACTGTAAATCACCCTACTGTTAGCTCAAGTACTGTTTCAACTGTTCCCTTCCTGATCAATCTAGAAGACAGAGGCGAAAGTGCCTAGGTATGGAAGACTAGTAATGTCTCCCACAGCAGCCAAGGACGGTTTGGTTTTCAGCACCGTTGCAAGTGCGGCCCTGACGTCACTCTCGGTGATGGAGTCGTAAGACGCCGCGACGGCAGCAGAGCCAGTGAAGGTACCCAACTCCATAACTGATTCTGTCATGGCAGCCGCTAGTCCCTTGCTGCCACAGTCGAGGGCGAACATGGCTTCAGCCTTCGCAAGCGTCACCGCCTTGGTGATGGCTTCAGCAGTAGCCTTGCTGGTCATGGTACCGATGATGGCAGATTCTAGAGAACCGACAGCTTCAGATGGGGCTCCGGCGTAAACACCGACAAGTCCTGTGGTCGCGAAACCGGACACACCAGCCTTGGCTCCAGCAATGCTGAAAAATTGCTTTAACACATTTCGCATGGCAGGAGAAACGCTAGCATCAAAGGCCAAAGCAACATGGGCAAAGTGGGCCGATGGCGCAGAGATACGGGCTTCTCCACCAAGGTACACAGCCTTAGCTACAGCCTCACCGGTTCCCACAGGAGACTCGCTCAACATATCAGCAACTTCCGTGCAGAAGGCAGTATGGTCCTTAATACCGGTGGCGGCCAAAATAGCCCCGTTAAGTCCATATCCTCGGCCACGGAAGGAGGCAATTTCATAGGTGTGGGCGTCAGCATTGTAGAAAGGGCGTCCCATTGGAGATTGAGGGCCGTAAGCCGCAGCGAAGATCTGTTCTGTGAGGACGACTTGTGCGCTCTTGTTCGCCTCGCTAACTCTGTATCCAGCCAGTTTTTGGGCGTCACGAACATCCCACTTTTCAAAAGTGCAGTCGGTGGCAAGGAGGGGTACCAATCCAACAGCGTTGACAGGTTCGACGGTGTATCCAACGGTGGCTTTGGTACGATCGGCCGACGCGAAAGGAATGGCTCCCTCGTTCTCGATCGTTCGGTGGATCATGATTGTAGACAAACCAGACCCACTGTTGAATGCTAAGCAGCTGTTGATCAGAGCAGCACCTTGCTCGCCAAGTCCTTCCGATCCCGATCCTCCTTTGGGATAAGTCATGGTGACGGTAGAAGTCGATGCAGCATCTTCAGTGATTACCACTAGTCCGTTGGGAAGGGTGGTGATAGAAGCCTTGGATGCTTTGGCTTGTTCTGGGGTCGTCGAGGGAAGACTAACAGCATAAAGAGGAAATAAAGTAGAATAGAGAAGTGAGAAATCATTTCCAAAAACGCCCGACGAGCTCTTCACTACAGAGCTCGTACCACGCACATGATAGCCGATTGTTACTGAAAATGACAATCCAGTGAAGGAAACTTACCCCGGGAACTCCTCCGTTGCCTCAACCAGGGCAGAGAATTGTCTTGCGACAACACTAGTCTGGCGAGAAGCCGACGAAACTACCCGTCGAGCCACTGCGTTCATCATGGTGGATGATTCACTTTTGCTTGTATTGGCAAATGGGCGATACGCGATACGGCAACGGATGTATAAAAAACCCAACACGCAACACTTGACCTTGTTTTGGGTCCGTCGTGGCGAAGGCCCAGTGGAGTTTCCTACATCGATGTCGTGATTCCAGATTCCTTTCCGAAAAGCCGTTTGCGCGCGTGCCGAGCTTCGACAAACCCCACAATCTGATATGATGATCTCACCTATCAGCTGTCCCTCCTGTACCGTAGGTCAATGGTTTCAACGATCGATACCAGTCCATTACCTTTTACTATCGTACAGGCCGCGCATACTAGGAATACATCCAGCACCCAACAATATTCTACTTTTGATTTGATAAGTTTCAGAAATGGCAACTGCGACAGAAAACAAGACGGAAATTTCTCTAAAGGGCAGTGTAGAAATTGTCTCGGAATTCTTCTTTACAGCCATCAACTCGATTCTTTATCAACGAGGTGAGTCGTTCTTTGAATGATATGACGTTCGATATGGCTTTATTTACTCATCGATTGGACTGTCTTCATATCGTCTTTCAGGAATTTATCAGCCAGAAACCTTCAAACGCGAGACGAAGTACGGACTAACTGTATTGACAACGACCGATGAGGGTTTACTTCGGTATTTGGATCAAGTCATGGCACAAGTCAACAGTTGGTTGATGAGTGGTGATATTCAACGATTCGTCGTCGTCGTTAGTGGAGTAGACTCTGGTGAAACATTGGAACGATGGCAATTCAATGTCAGTTTGGATGACGATGCGACAGATGACTCTGAAAATTGTCCACCACCCAACAACAAACACACTCAACGACCAACGGGGAAGAAATCAATGAAGGAAATACATGGAGAAATTCAAGCCATTATTCGACAAATCACTGCCAGTGTTACCTTCCTACCACTATTGAATGAACCCTGTTCGTTCGATCTCCTCGTATACACCAAGAAGACTATCTCAATTCCCTCTAAGTGGGAAGATTCCGACCCTTGCTACATTATGAATAGCCAAGAAGTGAAACTTCGAAGTTTCACAACTTCGGTTCACAAGGTGGACTCTATGGTGACCTATCGTGAGGCCGATGATTGGGAGCTGTGAGAAGTGATGGTTGACAACATACATGAACAGGTCGGCTACTAGATCCCAAGGAAAGAGACAGCACGGCGCCACTAGAGTTGATAGGCAGTCCAAGCAATATTCGTATAACCCCCAGTAGCCTAAAGCATACCATAGCGTACACAAGAACAGCCAGTTGTATCTGATCAACGACTAGGGAGTGAAACGAAAATGCGTCGAAACTGTCGTGTCCAATCCGGTCAAATGCTACACTGCGGGGAAACGAGCATGTGAATACTGCAAGGACTGCATGGCCGCTTCTACAGACCCGTACAAGAACGAACTGATGCGAAAAAGACATTCTCTAACTTGAATTGACAAATCCTTCAGATCAACTGCTGACTATAGACATCCTCCACGTATCGAATGCATTCCCACCGAATGTCAAAAGCACCAAAGAGACTATGGGACATATTCAAAGTGACTTTCTGTTAGAGACGTCTCCTCAGGCCGCCTCAGCCTTCTTCTTTAGGGCCTCCTGTTTTGACTTCCAATCCTGGACAGCTGCCTTGATGGCATCTTCTGCTAACATACTGCAATGTAACTTGACGGGAGGGAGTTTCAAATGTGCCGCAATATCGGCATTCTTAATCGCCAAGACTTCATCGACGGACTTCCCCTTGACCCATTCAGTCGCTACAGAACTCGATGCGATGGCAGATCCACAACCAAAGGTTTTAAATTTCGATTCAATAATATTCCCATTCTCATCGACTTGAATCTGTAACTTCATTACATCTCCACATGCCGGGGCACCGACCAGTCCCTGGATTTAAAAAAAAAGTTGAAACCCCCCAAAACAAGCGGCGAAGAAGCAGAAGAAAAAGAGAGAGAGTCCCAAGGTATGATACCAAGAGGAACGAAATATAGTGAGTCACAATGGCACTCAACGGTAGCGCTGTGTGACTGCCCAAAATCAAACTTATTGTCAAATACAACAACACTCTTTTTTCCACGAAGGCAATGGGAGTTCATTGCGGAAATCGCCACCCAAACAAAAACGACACCCAACCCTCAAATATTTCTTCATATATCCCATCCTTTCTTTCTGACTTTATCAAATCGTATCCCTTACCGTTCCAACGGAGCTATCCGTCTTATCGAGAGACCCAACATTCCTAGGGTTTTCGTAATGTTCTACAATGTTGTCATGATACAGGCGAACGGAAGATGATGATGGTCCGACGACTCCACGGGGTACTATGGTTTGTCGAGTTACCAACCGGGAAAGGGATCGGATCGTAATAGAATTCATCATCGTTGGAAGTTTTCTTTTTTCCCTTTTACAGTGAAACCCATGCTCTATCCGTCGTTTGCTGGGTTTCATCATCATTCTCCGCAACCGAGGTTTCTTGCTCTCTGCAGGTGGAATGGATCGACAGAGAAAGTCTTGGCCACCAGGAAAGCCCCGGGACACCCGTTCAGTTTTACGTGCCGACACTACGTGTTGACAGGAGACAACAGGATTCCCTTGCGTCTTGCCGTCTGCCGTCGAAAAGAACTTTTATAGTCTCTCTTTTCACCTGACTGACTCTATTGAAGGAACTCATTCTCGTCATCACGATTCTTGCATAAAAATGGTACAGTATTTTGTTCTGGTCTAGTGAAAAAGGATCTGTAGTTGGCATCATGAAGTGGTTGGAAAGTGCTAGAATTCGAGATCTGGCTTCCATGGTATTAGTCGGAGCTCTTTGGGGTTGTACGAATCCGATTCTTCGACGTGGGTCGGTGGAAGCAGAACAACTACAACAACAACGGCAGCAGGAGCGTTCCACAACGGCCAACACAGGTCCTACATCGTTTATTAAGTCATCTCTCTTAGCCTTTCTGAATGTTCAAGTTTGGCTTCCCTACTTACTCAATCAGTCTGGATCGATTGTATTTTATGTGTTACTGGCGAATTCAGATTTGAGTTTAGCCGTCCCAATCTGCAATGCATTAGCCTTGGTCTTTTCGTTCGCCACCAGTGCACTACTGGGAGAGTCCATCGATAAACCCCTTCGAAGCTTTGTGGGGGCAGCACTCATCCTAGTCGGTGTTACTATTTGTGTTTCCTCACAAGAGGAGGGAAGTCCTACTGAAAAGGTATGATCTCTCAGTATACACATGCCTCTTTCGCACCACGAAATCAATACGCTGAGGAGAAAATGCTCGCCACCCAAGGCATACGAAGACAACAATCAATGCATGAATTTTTCCTGTTTTCCGTGGGCCAAGTCGTGATGTCCAACATGGACCTCACCATCGGTACTGTGAGGTTGAGCTGCGGTGGAGTGAGCTAGTCGCGATCACAAATCGAGCACCACTCTGAAGTCCGTCGAAGTATGGTTTTCATCATTTAGTCTAAAGAAGTCGTACGGTGGCCTCAGAGGCACGGAACAGGTTAATCCTGAAAAGAACAAGACACCCAGATCTAATGATATTATCGTCCTATTGTGCTACCAGCATCCCCTCAGCAGTCCAAGTCATCCAGTTCGGTTGAAGAAACGGTCAAATCCCCTACGACTTAAGTTGTGGTCAAATAGAAGCATGTTCCTTGATCCACCTACACTCTATCTACCCAGTTTGTCGACGACTTCTTGTGCATTCTTGATATCAGCCTGTACTTTTTTTCGTCGATAAAATTGGCACGCACATCCATCACCTGTACACATGATATCGGAATGGACACTTCCATGTATACGTTGGGCGGCAGACCATAACTCGGCATAACGGAGTTCTGCCTCACGGAGTTTCTCCAGTTTATCCAAATAAATGTCAGCCTCACGAGGGATACAATGCTTACATAAAAACCCCTTCTTCGCATCGACAGATGCCTTACATCCAATACATGTGGCGGATTTGACTGCGAACATCATCAAACTCCCCTTACGTGCCGATGGAGTCGGAATGAAAATCTTTCGGGTATGATCTCCATTCAAGAGAGTCTTTTCGATATCATCAATAATGGGTTCAAAAATTCGTTGTAAGGGCTTGGAAAGCTGGTTGGTCAGGTACCACTTGGAATCCAGCGGCAAATTGTTTTCGAGTACGTAAATAGGATCCTCCGCTTTTTCAAAGTTTTTGGCACCCTTAGCACCTGTGATGATAACATACGGTACCCGGTCACCCATTTGTGGTGCCGACCCAGCATCTCGTTTCTTCATCCGGGCTGCGAGCTCAACGTGAGCTTGCTTTACCTTGTAGTCTTCAGCCTTCCCACCAAGACCTAGTGCATATTCAGCACCCTTGTGTAGACTCTTCGTGATGACCAAACGAGAAATATCCATCTTATTTTGGAGTAAGTCAGAAATCTGCGACTTGACATATTGGATCGCACCGGGAACATCTTGATGGATCAGAATCTTATCCAATGAAGTTTGGATGACCTCACGGACCAAGGCACAATTGTCACGTCGGACCGTTTCAAGGCCTTTGGTATCCATTTTATCGTACTTGTTTTGATTCGTCCACATTAGGCCGGCATAACGTTTCTTATTCATGAGTAGATAAGGGAAGTAGACCTTTTCGAATTCAAGTTGGATAGGGTCAGGGAAGATCGCAGAACATCGGTCCGCCGCTTCCAACGCAAGGGGGAAGGTTTCTTCCACTGTCTTTCCTCCAAATTTGACCATGACCGAATCGGTATCACCATATACGACTTGTGCATCGTACTTGTATCCGTTGGATATCGTATAATTCTGTTCGACATATTCCTTGGTTCGCTCCAGAAGGTATCGACCATAGGAAGTCACCGAGGAGGCGATGGGAACGCAGGGGAGTTGACCAACCGTCGCACCAGTAAACCCATACACCGAGTTCGCAGAGATCTTTAGGGCCAACTGTCGACCATTCTGTACGTCCCGTTCAAACTGAGTTGATGCGTTCTTCATATCCTTCTTCGCACGCTTCCGGGCAGCTAATAGCTCCGTCAGGATGGTAGGCAGAATCCCCTGCTTGGTTTCTTTCGTGACGAAGACATGGCCATTATCGCTCTTCTTGTATGTCCCAGGGTTCAGCTTAGGGACATCCTTAGGGTCCACCAACGTCGAGTAGCAAAGGTTGTAGGCTTGCATAATGGAGGGATACAAGGAGGCAAAATCGAGAGTGGCAATCGGTACTTGATAGTAGTTTTTGATAGGATCCAAAACAGTGGCTCCCTCATAACCGACGTCGTCCCCTGCAAAGCCAGACTTTTTGAGAGTCGGGACTAATAAATTTTCGTTACGACATTTCCGCAAAATCATTGAAAAGACCTTGATCTGTTGTCCACGGGAAATCAAAAAACTCATGGGGACTCCCGTCACACGTGCCATTTCGACGTAATTGACCATGACAGAAAGCTTCGTCATAAGTCGTTGAGGAAGAGCAGCATCCTTCAAGCAGTAGACTGCAAGACGGTGACGATCTTCATCGCTCCCGTTCTGCAAGTCGGAAATGATACTATGATGGACATCTTCCTTTTGTTGGCCAAGGAATTCTGCACAGACACTATTGAGGGTATAGGAACTCAATTTGTGGTTTCGCTGCATATAGGGGAGCATATCGAAAACGACTCGACCATCAATGGTAGTCTCAATGTTATTCCGTTTCCCGTAGGCTGCGGACTGAAAGGTTGTCTCCCGCTTGTGAGTTTTAATGCCCCGGACACGACCCCAGTAGGAGAAACTATTCACTAGCTTCGATGCCTTCCCTAGAGTTTCAGCACGATCCAATAAATAGGGGATATCGAAATTCTGAACGTTGTATCCTGTAATGACATCGGGATCACAAGCTTCTAAAAAGCTACGCCACTTCAAGAGCATATCCCCTTCATCGTCACTGGAAATGACTTGAGCACCCACAATGGGGAGACATCCCTTGAGTGTAAAGACGTTCTGGACGATTGGCGTCTTTTCTCCGTACACACTGAGGACGTTCGCAATTTGGATGACAGGATCCTGTTGTGCCTCAGGAAAGTGACCCTTACGGCCTTGACATTCAATATCTAGCGACAACACGCGCAGAGGCGCGATCTTGCTCCATTCGCCTTCTGGTCTCCGAGAAATAATATCCGTGTACGTAATGTCGATTTCGGCCTAAGAGAAGACAGCAAGCAACGAGTTTGTCAGTGTTTGGTAAAGGCAATGAGGCAAGGTTCAGTTGTTCAATGAAAATGATGGGAATTACCTGACAATGAGTTTGCTTCTTATCCGCTGCTCGGACTTGGTACGTTTTCTGTGGTAAGGTCAACCATCCAGCACCCTGAATATCTTGATCAATCATATATCGTAGGACAAAGGGGACATTACATTCGAAGGCACTGTAATAGTTGGTCTCACTGTTCACACCTGCCAAGTCCATTCCTTCCTCCATGACGCGTTTTAATGTGGGGACTAAGGTCGGCATCGCCACACGGATCTTAAAGAAGTGTGTATGGGGTGAATCATACCCCATCATCGATTTATGAGACGTCACGTAGGATACCGATCGACAATATTCCATGAGTTTCCCATTCCGATTACTCGCCCCCTCCAAACGATTGTTTAATGACGCACGGATCTTGGCCAGATTATTTTCAGTATTATCAAAGGTCGCACCAGGCGGTAGAGCAAAGTAACAGTAGGGTGTAAAGCCATGAATGAAGACCGCCACGGAATTCCCATCCCCGGTGACACCATATGCCCGAACAATCGGAACTTGTCCAGTCGTCGATCCTAGAATCCTAGTACGATCCTTGACAAGCTCATTCGGATTCCGTTCGAGTGGACTACCACCGATCGTGTCCATATCAAAACATTGAAGGGAAACATCTTGACTATTGTCCGTGATCTTATTCGTTGGTCGTAACCAACGATTTCGATGTGCTTCAGTAATATCTGAGAATACAGAATCTAAGGCCCCGAGAGCTTCTTCATCCAACATAGTTGGATGTTCTTCCATGATATCGAAGTCTTCATCATCAGGTTCTGCGAAATAATCTTCCATAGGTTCTCCACCACCACCACCACGAAGGCGCTTGAGTGGTCGGAAATCTGGATCGTCCTCGTCTCCCATATTAATGTCGTCATAGTCACAGTCTCCCTTCAAGGAGGCTGGTAAACGTTTCATAGGGCTTGTCATGGAGATACTGTTTATGATTCCGAGATGAAAACCTTGAGACGATACCAAGAAGTTAGGAGTTTGTTGTGGTATACCAGAACAATAAGAATGCGCAACGTTTGGGGAAAAGTGTGTCTCTCCCGGTTGGAGGGAGAGAGTGCGGACGATCATTGCAGGACGGTCTCCAGTCGCCAGCCCGACCGCGCCAAAAAATGATGGCGAATACGAGGCGAAGTGTCCTACCGTAGTCTCGGAGAGACTCTTGTTCGGCGATTTGTAATAGTTGTCAACATACATGAATACAATTAGTAACCTGGCGCGTGGGGCATTAAACAGCAGTATGTCACACCTTCGGTTTTATCGCTCTCACAATTTTTCGCGTGTTTTGCATCTCTTTGTGAATTTGGTGTAGTGTCGCTTCTCATCCGTTCCACGGCTTTGGACATCAATCGCCAAGAATCTTGACTTTCTCGCCCTCTTCTCAGGTGTAACCTGAATAAGAAGAATCGAGAAAGTTGAGGTAACAACGATAGGAGCTTCACAGCAAGAGAAGACGATTTCGTAGTAGTCACTCAAGAAAGGGATTCAATCCAACCACATCCAACATTCCAATCGAAAGAATAAATAGGAGTCAAAACATCGGGCTTGCTAAAAAAGAACATGAGGTTTCCGGGAGCAGTCGCCTGGTTGAGTCTTCTAAGTTCCTATTCACTAAGGACGTCTGAAGCCAGACTTTTGAGACGATCCTTACAGGTAGAGGACGGAGCATTGGATTCAGAATTTGATCGTGTCGAAGATCTCAATGTTGCCTATGCCGAGTGTGATGCAGAGAATGGTGCGACGGGGCCAGTGACATGGACAGAGGTTCAATTTTTCTATGCCATCCATGCCACTGCAGCCTTAGATCAAATCAAGGAACAGGCGATTGAAGATATGACCTTTAATCTTATCCAGACGGCTGTCTTATGGTGTACTCTACCCCAACAAACTGGTATCGATGTGGGCAATCAAGGTAGAAAGTTTCGAGAACTTCTTCGGAGTCATGAATGTATGTATCGGAAAAGATGTACTTCGCACTACATTGATATTGTACTCCATCCAACATCTCACCTAAACTGATTCTTTTCTTTCTTCATTCCTTTACTACTCGGTCGAAAGTCAAAGAATTCCAGAGACAACATCGAAAATTGTCTGTCGAACAATCCCGTCGTCTATCCATTATTGCCTTTAATAACAATCCGATCGACGAAAATATCGATAATCTATTCGATTTCGACACGAGTCCTTGCCAGTTCAGCAAACAACTTGTTTGTGGGATGATGAAAGGATCGATGGGAATCACGGCCCATGCCTCTGACAATTTAGCATTGATCGTAGCATCCATTCTGGATGCCATTCAGGAAGTCATGTACTATGATATGCTCCTTGAACCTCTGTGTGCTGATGAGGAACCATGTGTTGTGACCAAGGTCGAGTTCTGGGGTACTACTGTAGAGGAGGTCACCACGAATGTCGACAAGATTCTAAATCCTACAGACGACGACAGGGGAGAAGATGGCGGTGATGGAGATGGAATCATCGTCAATCCTGGAGGGGATGATGATGATGATAATGACGATATCGATGGAGACGGCAAGCCCGACAATCCTGGAGGGGATAATGACGATCTCGATGGAGATGGCAAACCCGACAATCCTGGAGGGGATAATGACGACCTCGATGGAGATGGCAAGCCGGATAATCCTGGAGGGGATAATGACGACCTCGATGGAGACGGCAAACCCGACAATCCTGGAGGAGATGACGACGACCTCGACGGAGATGGCAAACCCGATGATCCTGGAGGCGATAATGACGACCTCAATGGAGACGGCAAACCCGACAATCCTGGAGGGGATAATGACGATCTCGATGGAGATGGCAAACCCGACAATCCTGGAGGGGATAATGACGACCTCGACGGAGATGGCAAACCCGATAATCCTGGAGGGGATAATGACGACCTCGATGGAGACGACAAGCCGGACAATGGAGACGGCAAACCCGATAATCCTGGAGGGGATAATGACGATCTCGATGGAGACGGCAAGCCGGACAATCCTGG
>Ga0194115_10003258_pt1 | contig 18399 bp, 16 predicted proteins | sample TA2MahsurfametaG_3_FD_148656 | JGI IMG/M metagenome (GOLD analysis project Ga0194115, IMG submission 148656) | Freshwater microbial communities from Lake Tanganyika, Tanzania - TA2015002 Mahale S4 surface | ecosystem: Environmental > Aquatic > Freshwater > Lake | place: Tanzania: Lake... | reverse complement strand
TCCTCCAAATACTTTTATCTTTCCATTATTAATAGCGTGATTAGTCAAGATGTTTACTGACAAGTCGAATCTCTGCCGTGGGGACCATCCACAAACCGTAGCAGGGCGAAGGACGGTGCATAAAAAGTCATTCGATTGATAATTAAGAAGTATCTCTTCACAGATTGCTTTGAACTTTGAATAGTCTGTGAGCGGCTCGAGAGATAACTCCTCAGTAACTCTCTCCTCCTCTTTCACTCCATAAACAGAAGAAGAGGAAGCATAGATAAACCTTCTCACGCCGGCGTTTCGTGCAACTTGAACCAAAGGTTCGAAAGCATCAAGGTTAATACTCTTGCCAAGCTCAGGATTTAGATCAAAAGATGGGTCATTAGAAATACAAGCAAGATGAATAACATCCGTAACTCCCTTCATCTCTTGGGACATTGCAGCTTGATTTCGAATATCTAGCTCTACGACTCTAAGTGAATGGTCTGTCGATGTTTGGAACATACCTCTTCCGTACCAATAAGTATCAACCGCAACCACAGAATTACCTGAAGCAAGTAAAGCAGGCACCAAGCGCGAGCCAACATATCCCCCTGCGCCAGTCACTAAGACATTTCGCTTCAACTCAAAGACTCTCGAACTCACCCAAAAATCCCTTTAACATGCCTCTTCAAATCCACATTACTGAGAGGTCTCGAGTGCCCCAATTTAGATATTTCATGAGCGGCACATACTGCAGCCGCTACACCAATAACTTCAAGCGGAGCATGTAAATAAGCAAGTAAAGAAGCTACAGAAAAAACTGCATCTCCTGCTCCAACTATATCTACCACGCGATCGCTTAGGATTGGGACTTCGTGATACTGCGCTTCTCTACCAAATACAATCAAACCTTTTTTGCCAAGCGTTACAATAGCGTAGTTCGCCGACATCCTCTTCATGATCTCCGGTACTATACTGGTGTAATTTAAATTCTTCTCTCGAAATTCAAGTTCCAGTTCTCCTCCGTTTAGAGCAATAAAGTCTGCTCTCTTGTATTTAGAAATTGTGTTGAAACCTCGATTACCCGCATTAGCTTGAGTGTTTACACATAAAAATGAATTGTTCTCGCAAAGACCTTTGATGAATTCTGTACTAAAAAAACCGTGTCCGAAATCTGCGATTATCAAAGGTTGTTCAGTATTCTTGATTTGGTGATTCATTACTTGGTAACTTGACGATTTAAAATTACGAGGATCAAACTCGTAATATTCAAACACTCTTGAGCTAGTTCCTAAATCGTAGAATCTGTGCTTAACCACTAGTTTAAGCTTTTCTTCTTTCGGCCCTAAAACTTCAAATTTTGGGGACATCCCATGAAGGACTTCATTAAGTAACTTGTCATCTTCGGGAATAGCTGTAACGAGATTCGTCTGACCGCACAAATGTGAACAAATATCAGCAATTGCTAAACTCCCGCCCGGGAACCTCTTCGTCTCTAGTTTCTGAAATGCTAATAATGGATATTTGGAAGTTCGACCCAACGCTTCACAACTCGTATATTCGTCAATTATGACCTCTCCCAAAATTATAGGTTTAACGTCGTTCAACTTTTCTAACCATGACAAAATCTCTTCTAATGTAAATTTCTCTTTAACTCTTGCGACCCAGTTAGCTTGTTCAGGATTCATTGAAATCCTACTTAGATTCAACAAAGAAGTACTGCTGGCTCGGAACCCAGTAGTGAACTTGATTTCACCACCAAGACTTTCGACTACTTCTTTTTCTAAAACTATCTTCTGAGTGTCATCTTTTTCAAAATCCGAGTACTCTTCCCCTTTAACATAAACATCCGGTTTTATAGCTTTTATTATGCCAACGCTTGACGGCGAGTGTGAGACCACTACAAAATCAACCATTTCCAATTGAGAAACGAAATGTGATCGTTGACTTTCTGAAAAAAATGGTCTTCCTGGACCTTTGTTTACATATTCGTCTCCAGTGATACTAACTATTAATACATGCCCAAATTCCTTAGCTTGCTTAAGATGTTCAATATGACCCGGATGAACCAGGTCAAATACTCCATGACACAAAACTATAAGTGAACCCTCACCAAGACTTTCTCTGATGTTTTCGACAAACTCTCCCAGTAGAATTCCAGGAATAAATTTAGATTTTTGGGTCAATTCTTGCTTCTCTCGCGATCAAGATACTTAAACCAAGATTCTGTGGCTTTAATAATCCCCTGTTTCTCCCAAACGGGTGCGCTCTTCCACTCATCCAATTCCAAAAGTAGTTTATTTACGCCTTCATCAAAACTTATTATTGGTCTCCACCCGAGTGCTTGTTCTATCTTTGAGATATCTGCATATGTGCAGTCAGGTTCACCCGGTCTTTTTTGTATTGTAATTGTCTCGCCGCCAATCTTCGCTGCTAAATCATTTACTGAGTAAGAGCCGCCTGACCCCACATTCAGGGCAATACCCTGTTGATTGCTCTGCGATGCCGCTACAAATGCATTCACTACGTCAGAAACGTAGGTAAAGTCGCGAGTCTGACTACCATCTCCTACAATTGTGAGGGGTTTGCCGTTCGCTCGCTGCGCCAAAAAAACCCCGAAAACTGCTCCGTAAGTACCTGATGTTCGGACGCGGGGCCCATAGACGTTGAAAAGCCTCAAACTTATAGCAGGAATTCCATAGACTTTTTCCCAGTGCAATACACACTGTTCACCTAGAAACTTGGAAAGGGCGTAGGGGTATTGGGTATCAATTTGCGCAGATTCACTCGTCGGATAACTCTTTGGAATTCCGTAGCATGATGACGACGCTGCATACACGAATTTCTTTACTCGTGATGATCTTATATGTTCCAAAATATTAACAGTACCCAAGACATTGACATTCATATACCTGTCTGGCGTTTCGATAGATGGCACAATGTCGGCCAACGCAGCAAGATGAAAGACGTAGTCAAAGTCACCAGTTAGGTTCTCTAAATTCCCTTTTATTGATATATCGCATTGGTAAAATTTAAATTCCTTAACCCCAGCAAGATTATCTAGATTCTTATAACTTCCCACACTCAAATCATCGACTCCCGTCACCTGATAACCTTGCTCGATGAGAGTTTCACTTAAGTGGCTTCCTATAAACCCTGCCGCCCCTGTAACGAGTGCCTTCACGTCGTAGATACTACACACTTTCAAATTAGTTTACGCCCTCTTATTGGAGTTAAAAAGTAAGTGCGGAAATTCGCTTTTACCTTCTTGGCTTGAGTCACATGTACACTGGGTGATTAATGATGAAAGTAACGTTTGTAGGATTGAACACAGGGAGCATGGGTCATTTAGTTCGGGACTCCGAAATAATCATTAGGAGACATCTCAATTCTGCCACGGCCCCTTTCCCCGGAAAAAACATCACTTTTTTTTATGCTTCAAATCGAATAGCTAATCGATATTTTTACAGAATGCTACGCACCCAAATTAGAATTCTGCCATTTTGGCCTTTTTATCTCTTTGATAAGATTTTGACCAAGGCCTCACATTCATACCGCAAGCGAAAAGATACAATCACCAAAATAGACAATACTGACATAGAACACTTTGGGCTTATTCCCACCCCTCTAATAACTACATCCAATCATTCGGAGCCAATCAATTTAATTTTAGAAGAATTAGAAATTTCTAATCCGTATGTTTGTCTTGTCGTAAGAGACTCTGGCTATGATATCCGCGTTGATCCATCAAACGTTGAGAATCAGAAATATAGACAAACTCCAATCCATGATTTTGAGCTATCTCTTCAGCTTCTACTAGACCGCGGTTACAACGTAGTTAGGATGGGAAGAGATTCGAATACATCTTTCAAAGAAACAAGGCGTGGTGTAGTTGACTATTCGCACAAACCATTAATTCAAAGTGACGAGAGAGACGTCCTGCTATTTGAGCATTGTACATTTGTTTTAACAACAGTTTCTGGCCCCGATGAACTGGGTAGTTTCTTCAGAAAGAGATTGTATAGAGTGAACGCCTCCCCTATTAAGAATATTGTGATAAGTCCTCAGTACCCTTTAACACTATTGTCCGACTATATTGATTTAGAGTCAAAGATGAAATTAGGCTGGAAGCCAATACATGATATGCAATTAGATAGAGTGGGTGCAAAAGAATTATTGCAAGATCATTGGGTGAAAATTCAACCAAAGGATGAATTGACAATAGCCTCATTTATTCGTCTTGTTTGTCTCTGGGAAGATAAAAGAGAGGTTGACGCACAAAAAAAATATCTTGAAAAGTTTCTGCAGGACACAGGCTTAAATATCTTTCGTAATGGCTTAATATATTAGGTTGCGTTCTCAGTGATTGCCTCGCGACTGTTAGATTCTGAGAATTCTCGCCATACAATGAAATCGGTGTATATTTTGGTCGCTGCTGCTTTTGACCGTGCGGAGAGGCACTAATGAATAACTTAGAGCTATCGGGTTTCAATTTTGTTGTAACGGGCGCAAACGGATATCTAGGCAGCGCAATTGTCCAAGGTTCTCTATTGTCTGGAGCAAATGTTTTGGCGCTCTCAAGACATGATGAGAATTTGCTTAGATTGAAAAGAGATTTTCCTAATCAACTTACAATTAATTTAATTGACTGTCTAGAGGAAGATTCCTTAGCAAAGTCGATCTCTGATTTTCATAATCAAGTTGGTCCAATTAACGGACTAGTTAACAATGTATTTTCTGCTTCCCGACGTCCACAAATGTTTCAAAGTAAGACAGAAATAATTGCAACTCTGGAATCTTCATTCATTAGTTACTGGATGTCCCTCCGAGCGTTGCTACCCTATTTACACAAAGACGGCTCGTCAATCGTTAACAATGGATCATTGTGGGGTTTGGTTTCTCCAGACCCTCTGAAATATTTAGATCTTGAAAATGAACCTTCCATTTCGCTAGTCGCCTCAAAAGCTGCAGTCCATCAGTTTACTAAATACGCAGCCGTGTTACTCGGGAAAGATAGAGTCAGGGTAAACACTATTGTTCCGGGATGGTTCCCAAAAAAAAGAGGTGTAGAAAGACGGGACTATATCGATGGAATTATAGAAAGAATTCCGCTTTTGAGAATCGGAATCCCTGATGACATCGTCGGCCCGATTCTTTTCTTATTAAGCCCAATGTCAAGATACATTACAGGACAAGAAATCATTGTGGATGGTGGTTACACATTAACTTAACAGTTCGCCGCTGCTTAGAGTCTTTGAAATAATAATTGAACCCTCTTTATAGTTATAGGGCATATCAGAGATAGACCTTACATTTTGCCATGATATTTTTTGGGAAAAGATTTTCAATTGTAAACGTAAACACATTTCCATTATTTCTGTCGCATTCTTATGATTTGTTACTTCAACAATTGCATCGAAATTTTCCCATTTTTCAGGTGAAATACTTGCTAGAGCCGACGCTTCGGACCCCTCTATATCCAGTTTCCCTAGAGTCATTTCGCCGACGGCCAGTTGTGAATCAAGCCTGTTAACCTTCACAGAGAATTCATCTAACGGACCGTAGGCGGAAGATTTTGAGCCCAATAGATGTGACGCAGTCGTATTGTCTACAACTCTAACAAACCCTGCATGACCATCAAAATCGGAAATTGCTAAATTAAACATTTCAATTCGCTCGTGCACTCCATTTGCTCGGAAACGAATCTCTGCTTCTGAGAAATGAGTTGGATCGGGTTCAAAGTAACTTATTTTTTGATGACTAAGTTTCGCAAAAACAAGAGAGTGAAGTCCTAAGTTACCCCCAATATCAAGAAATCTACGGTACCTGTAGTGCAACTTACGATAAAAGCAAAATAGGACAAGCTCGCGATACTCTAAGTGAAAGTAAGATTTTACTTTGCCAAGAGAATAGAAGGGGAAATTAATTTCACCAAATCCGTTCAATTTAAGAATCCCAGGGCCCGATTCTCCTAAGAGTCTGACATTTTCTGTATCTATATGGTCACTCAAAACCTCTATAATTTTTGAATTGTCTTGCCTGTTGGCCTCCAAAAAAAGTGCTACTTCCATAGCAAAGTCGTGAGGCCAAGATGAAACCATAAATCAATGATACAGCTCTGACTTCAGAATAGAAAGGAATCACCCAAGAATTTATTATTAGTTTTACTTAACAACATGAATATTCCTTTGCATCTTTATGAAACGGCAATTGGCTTATCTCTAGATTACCGTTCGGATGCAAACGTGATTACTTCACACAATCTCCTTAGTGAATGGTTTAGAAACTTACACAAATTCTTAGTATGTAAGCTATTGTCATAAAATTTGATACTTTCTACAGAGCATCGGCTTGAAAACAAAAGGCAGTAGTATTATTTTGAAATTTATTCCCACCAATCAAATTGTAAGTAAAAGCTGAATCAGGATGATAGCGGCCGAATATAAGCCCAAGAAGTTTTTCTCCAATGATTGAAGCTAATAACTCACCATCCGAATTGAACATTTCTATCGAATTTCTGGAGCGTTCGAGTCTAAGTTCTTTACCAAACATTGCTCCAATTAACTGACTAATAGCAGTTTTTACCTCTCTATTTTGAAAAAACGACTCGTAGTCAACTATTTTTCCTAAAAAACCCTCGTTTACTTTCATAAACTCAATAGTTGATACGCTGCAACGGTCTGACAAGGCCAAAACTAACTCGCTCTCGCTACTAGCCATAATTTCGACGCACTCAAGTTTTTGCTGGATTTGATAATCCTTGAGCGCGGTCAGAAGTGCCTCTACCGCGCCAGTACTTCCGTCGTAAGCATGCTCCCGTATTCGCGCTTTGTCGTTGCTATCGTTTGTAAAATATGCGAGAGGTTTTTCGAGTGAAACAAGAGTTGGCGAGAAAAAAAGTCGAGTCCTCATGCCTTGTAACAGAAGAAAACTCCATCTTTTTTGACTTCTTTCAAAGCAGAATGAACTGTGCCTACCTAACATTTCTTTATGGATCCTGTGTAAATGATGAATGTCATCCTGCCTCACGTTTCTAACCGAGGGAACCACGGAACTTTGAAAACCTCTCAGATCAACCCTAATCTTTGATTGCTTCAGGATATTGACGAAACCCAACTTGCCATAAAAACCGTAGATTCCTTGCAAGTACATAATCTCAATGGAACTTTTGCGGCAAAAAGCAATCAATTCTTCCATAAGGTTCTTTCCAAGTCCTTGTCCGCGTAGTTCACTTCTTACGCACACGCTGCCGATTGAGATTGCTTTTACGAATACATTTGGATTTGATGAAATCCGTACATTAGTTTCTAAGCCACAAGCCATCGCAATTACTCTCGAGTCTTCGCTAATCAGCAGAAACATATCTACTTCTGATTCTTGATTAAAATAATTTAGGGTGTCCTGTACCACCTGTTTGTTGGTGAAAGAATCTCCCATCAAATCAGCCGCATTAGTCAAGAACTCGTTGGTCGGGTTGCGTGTCCTTATGAATCTATATCTCATCTTAAGTGAAGCTCAGTTGACTATTAATATTTACGTAAGTCTTTTCAGGAATTGTTGGGTGCACGTATAGTTCAAGAAGACGATTAGGGCAATAATGGTTCACAACTGGGAGATCTAAACGAGAATATTTCTCAGTTTTCATCACGCCTTCGTATGAATCTTCCATCCATGGAAAACCTCTTGGTGGAGCAAAATTTGAATTAAAGTGTGGATGTTTATGTAGCGGCTCCCACGTTTTTCGAATCGGCATTCCTTCGCTCTGCAACTTTTCTAGCAATTTATCAAGTTTCTCAACCTCGATTTCACACAAAACCTCAAGTAAGAGGGCGTGATAGCTACAAACTGAACCCTCACTTGGTTTCCGTACAAGAATATTTTTATTCCCTTCCAGCAACTTGGATATCAGACCGACACGTTCCCTGCGTTGTTGATTTTCTCTATTCAGCCTTTTTAACCTAACCCTTCCTATTGCTGCGGCAAACTCCGTCATTCTATAGTTATAACTAAGCTCCGTGTCACCAAAAGACCTAAGTCGTTTTATTTTTCGCAATATTTCCAAATCTTTCATGATAACCATTCCGCCATCCCCAACGCTCAGGTTTTTTCTCTGGTGTAAGCTAAATACCCCCGCATCGCCAAATGTGCCAAGGTGTTTCCCGAACAAATATGATCCATGTGCGTGAGAAGCGTCCTCAATCAAATAGATATTAGCGTCTTGAGCAATCTTAACAATTTCATCTATTTTAGCTGGGTAACCAAAAACATGAGTTATCACGACAGCTTTGGTTCTATGCGTAATTTTCTGAGCCAGATCTATGGGATCTATTCCAAATGATTCACTTTCGATATCACAAAAAATAGGAATGGCATTCTGCATCAAGATGGAAGAAGCCGTTGATACCCAAGAGTATGAAGTAACGATAACTTCGTCTCCTTTGCCTATTCCTAGAGCCGCCAATACCAAATGCAAACCTGCCGTAGCATTCATAACCCCGGCCGCATCTGATGCGCCCACATAATGCGCAAACTCTCCCTCAAAATTCCTAACTTCGTTTTGAGCAAAAAGTTGATTAGAACTTAACACGCGAGTAATGGCTTCTAACTCCTCCTCGCCATACTTTGGCCATTGGCAGGCTTCGTAAAAAGACATTTAATAATTCTAGCGTACAAGTCCTGACGCACACATACACACCTCAAACTAACTTTTCGTTCACTTACTTACTAACTGTCCAGTGTTAAAACAACAGGGCAGTTCCATGTGATAGCGTCAATACCCATGAGGCTATCCCACCTGCAATATTGTGATTATGTTTATTAGAAGTCTAATCTCAAAGGCGTTTTTTCTTTTCCTGCAATCATTTCATATGAGCCTTCTACTACTAAGAGTTCTTGCAAGTTTAAAGTCCAAGTATCAATTGATTGAGTTCAGACGTCTAGTTGCCATGTTTGTTAATGAAATAGATAGCTTCAACGCCCGAAGTGCAATAGTAAATTTTAATAGAAAGATAAGAAAAGGAACATTGTCAAAAAGGCAATTACAAAGTTTAGTCCTAAACGAAACTGAGGAATCCTTTAAATGTCTTGCGCAATATAGCCGTGAGCTTGGCGATTCTCGCGCTGTTGGCTACTTTTATCTTCGCTCACATCGCAGTTTTTTAGAGATGCAGAATTCTACATTCGGTAACACGTACCCCACTTTCTTGGATCCTGGTTGGACTTCATCAATTGGGCACTTAGGCCTCTTGTCAATTTTTGCAAGACTGAAACGAACTTCTCCGAACCAGCATTTGAGCGACGTAATAGTCCTGAATATGAGTTCAAACAACGATATTCTCTTGAACTTGTATAGAAAATATCTACCGATTGTAAGATTTGACTCGAGAATTCACACGTATTTTCAAAAGCAGACTAAGGCGCTTGACGTTATCGAAACTGAAATAGGAAGTCTCAGTCTTTATGCTGCATTTAATTACTCAATTGAAAAAGATCAGCATCAGAAACTCTTTGACTTGTCTGCTGACACCTTAGATTCAGGCTTCAAATTTCTGCGCAAGTATGGTTTTAAGGATGATGATTGGTTTGTAACAATTCACATCAGAGAAACTTCAGAGAGGAATGAGGCCACGGCTTCAAACCCTCAGCTGCAATCTTACATACCCGCGATAAAGCGTATATTGAATGAAGAGGGATGGGTCATAAGGATTGGGCAATCAAGCATGAGTGAGTTTCCAAGTTCATTATTGGGGCATCCTAAGTTCATAGATTTTTCTCGCTTTACAAATCAAGATGCAGAATTAAGGCTATTTTTTTTGGGAGCATGCCGGTTTATGATTGCCACTGAATCCGGCCCAAAGATTATTCCGAGCCTCTTTGGGCGTCCCTGTTTGGCAACAAATCTCCCACACATTTCACATTGCCATGATGTACCGGGTTTGGTAATACCTCAGAGAATCATGGACATAAATACGAAGAAGATCTTGAATTTTAAGGAATCGATTCAGACTTCGTTGGCATGGGATACGAAATTACGACATGTAAACTTTATACGCATTCCCAATAGTACTGAAACAATTTTGGAGTCAACAAACCTTTTTTTGAAAGGCTCTATAGCGTCAACAGAAGCAATTCCTAGTTTTGGTGAATACCGGGGATTAGAAAACAACGCCCGTATTTCGCCTGCTTTTATGTATGAAAATCCTCACTACATGGAGTAGCGATCAAATGTCTTCTTATCTGTGCCGGTGCGAAACATGCGATGGAAACCTGTAACTATAGAAATTTCCTCCGGAAGATTGGGGCAATCAAATTTCTCACAGAAATCCCTGGACTCAAACTGCTCAACACCACCAATCTTCCTAGATAAGTTCCTACGATATTCCTGCAATGGCTTCCGCATCCAGGGAACGAGTTTATACATCAGTTTATTCCAAAACTTTACATAAAATTGAGCTAGCTTTGGAGTTTTGCTTTTCGGAGTAGAGCTTGGGGATTCGCCTATGAGGCTTTCGAAATCCCACTCAGATTTACCAATCCATGAATCTAATATGGCTTCTAATTTACATACTTCATCTTCACAATCAATTTTCCGTCCTTGAAATTGGTGATTTGGAACTAAAGTCAGAAGTAAATCAATGTCTAATTTTGTTGCTACGACTCTTCTGGTTTTGAAAGCGATAGTTTTTTCTGTATCCACTTCCTCAGTACGAAGCCAGCCGACATCATCAAGAATTCTGAGTTTTCCTCTTTGAGAAAGAAATATCGCTAACGCACATTCAATAAAGCCGTACACATAGTCATTTTCATGTCCGATTACTGGCTTCATTATTTGAATAAACTCTCGCATTAATTTAGTTTTGATGGGCATGTAATAAAAGTTTGCAGTTCTTCTTTTGGATAGCAAACTGAAGGATCTCTGACACTTTTTCTCTTCTTCGAACTCAATTGGTTCAGTCCAGTGGCCCCACTTTGCGTACTGCTCTAACCCTTGATTGGTAAAGTTCAAACCAACCTTCGTCGCAACCCCAGATAAAAGTCCCTCTGAATCTATCTGCATCTGCGCAGCCTTCAAGTGCGAGGAAGGAAAATACATATCTTGGTCGTCCAGAAGACATATGAAATCCGTTTGAACCTCTTCTAACCCTTTTCTTAATCTCTCCAGATAAGTAGCTTCGCCTGGAATATGGATGTAACGCCAATTAAGAGTCCCTACGTCTCCTGTTACTCCGGAGCCCCATGGTTCGGAGGACCCATCTATTACGATTGCTCTTCTTGCACTTTGCGACAAACAAAGTAACTGACGCCGAGCGTAGTCTTGACGGTTAAAAGTCAAAATTAAATATGTAATTTGGGGAGAGTTGTTCTGACTTCCCAAGCAATTTTGTTCCGTCACATCAACATCTTAATCTCTGTTTAAAATAAATACTAAATTTCATTAATTTACATGTTCATTCGCGAAGGCTAATCTCGCTTTTAGTCTCTCAGCTACCGCGTGGCAAATTGTTAGATGAATATCTTCTACGGGTCCATAATCACCTTTTGCATGTGATACCAGAATTACTTCATCACAGAGCAATTTGAGCAATCCGCCGTCAAACCCAAGGACTCCAAAAACTTTAGCACCGGTCAATTTCGCAATCTCAGCCGCTCTCAAAAGATTCGGGGAATTGCCTGAAACTGAAAAGAGAACAACCAGGTCGCCAGAGCGACACCTTCTCTTCAAGATTGTTGCAAACACATCACTAAATGAGACATCGTTGCTGACGGCTGTCAATAAAGAAGAGTTTGTGGTAATCGCCATTGCCGACGGATAGAAAGCTCCCTCCTGCGCAAGAGTACGAACATAAAGTAAGTCGGTCTCAAAGTGCTCTACGGTGCTCGCACTCCCACCGTTGCCCATCAACCACACGTGAGAATTAGCCCGTGTTGCCTCAAATATCTCATCAGCTAGGCGTTGAATCCCGATTTCTATCGAACTAAAGTTTCTTTTCAACACATCTTGTACTCGAATGAGATACGACTCCACACACAAACTATATCAGTTGTCTTGCTCTTCACAAAAAGGCTGTTACGACTATAGTTCGTTGTTATGTAGACAACGATTGACTTAAAATTCACATTGTGGACAATCCTAAGTCTCATAACTTCATACGGTTCTCCTTTCTGCCAATAGTTAATTAGATCTTCATGCTTAGCGCTACTTTCAATTCCAGTATAGTCAAAACCATTTACTTGAAATAGTCGAATGAAAAAATGATAATTAAGGCAGTCTAATCCCCGGATCTCTACTTATACTAAACTAGATTAAATTGCTCGAGCCGTTGAGCCCTCGCAAAAACTCACTTAACGGTTAGTTCGGGGGCTTTTGTTGCGGCTTACAACGAGCCGAGTCTACTAAATACCGTTTATGAGCAAAGGGTTGAAAAACTTTTCCATTCGATTATTCAACTTCGCACGCTTTCCGGTGACTCTCGAGTAGTAAAGATAGGAAGTGGTCCCTTTGCGGGTGCCATGTTTTATCGAGAGGCCTTTTGGAGCAGCCTGCATGAAATTGCGCTAAAGCTTTTGGGACTGTACGAGCAAAACATTTTGGAATTCTTAAACGAAAAACAGTTCGATACTTTTATTAGTATAGGTGCAGCTGAAGGTTACCATGCGGTGTCTCTTGTCAAACAAAGTTTGATTAAAAGATCTTTTTGCATCGAAAAGGACTTGCGTAACTTCATGTATATAAATAATAACGTCAAGCTTAATCTAACAGAAAATCAAATGTACCTATAATCGACAATATTAATTCTGCCTTGAAATTTCACAAATATGATCCCGATCTCTTTAAAGCTAGTCAATTGATTTGTGATATTGAAGGTGTTGAGTATGGGTTGTTACTGTCGTCGACCTTAGTTACAAGACATAGTAGGTATAATTATCGGTTGATACTTGAATTGAATGACCGTCGGTGCCATCTTCGAGATTACCTTAAGATAGTTCTCCAGCAAAATTGTGAGCTTAGTATCTTGCAAACATTGAAAAGAGATCTAACAGATTTACGACTAATACCTTTTGTTTGCGAAAGATTAATATTTGCAGCTGAAGCTCGAGGGATTAATTATAGATTTCTATTGTGTAAACCTAGACCAATTAATTGACTCCTTTGGTTTCTCAAATGGAGAAATTACAATTGAACTTGGGAAATTGAAATGTTTGCGAAAGTTAAGTTAAGAACACTCCTAGGATGAACAATTAGAGAGTTATCTGTGCCTCGGATTTATGGGCACTCTCTTGACTTCCGCTTAATTTTCCAAATTTTCAGAGCGACACTTTGTTGACCTTTGGTTTCAACTACCTCCGGGGTTATGCTAATGGCCTGATAATGGTGGACTTAAGATCTTAGGGGAGACTTCGCTGTGAAAGCTGTAATTCTGGCAGGTGGCCTTGGTTCTCGAATTTCAGAGGAAACATACCTGCGCCCAAAACCCATGGTTACAGTTGGTGAGAAACCAATTCTTTGGCACATTATGAAAAAATTTGCAAACCATGGAATTAATAACTTTATCATCTGCCTTGGATACAAAGGTGATGTGATAAAAGAATACTTCTTAAATTTCAAGAGTTACAACTCAAGCGTTATAACCAACACTGCTTCTGGAGAAGTGATTATCTTGGATGAGGGTCACGAGGATTGGAGGGTGACCCTTATTGATACTGGAGCCTCAGCCAATACCGGAGAAAGGCTTAAACAGGTGCAAAAGTACGTAGGTAAAGAGAGTTTCTTTTTTACCTATGGTGATGGACTAACTGATCAAGATCTTCTAGCAACCGCCTCGTTTCATAAAGAGAAAGGAAAGCTCGTTACTTTGACAGCAGTGAATCCTCCAGCGAGATATGGAGCTGTTTCCGTGAACTCTGGGATTGTGACTAGCTTTTCAGAGAGAACGAGTTCTCCAGATTCTCTAATCAATGGAGGATACTTTCTGGTAAATCCTAACGTTTTTGAAACCTTAAACAGACTTTCAAATCCAAGTTGGGAGGTCGATATCTTACCCAAACTTGCCATGGAAGGAAATCTTGCAGCATTTGAGCACACTGGATTTTGGTTTGCGATGGATACCCTAAGAGATAAAGAGCACTTGGAAAATCTCTTAGAGAGTGGATCTGCTCCGTGGTTGAGATAGATAAAAACAAGTCAAGCCTGCGCGCAGAAAATCAAGATAAGACTATGAGGCTTGAAGGTTGTCGCCTAATTGATAACTTAAATTATGTAGACCATCGAGGCTCCTTCAAAAAGATACTACCGGTAGTAGATGAAATAGAGCTCAGTAATTTTCCTATTTGCCAAGTTAATTTAAGTACCAATACCTTGGCAGGGACAATTAGAGGCCTTCATTACCAAGTCGAACCGTTTTTGGAAGCAAAGCTCATCTCTTGTATCAAGGGAAGCGTTATGGACGTTCTCTTGGATATGCGTCCCACCTCAGAGACGTACGGCAAATACGCTTCCTACCGTCTAACTCCTGGGTCAGGGAGTCTCTTGGTTCCACCTTTAGTGGCCCACGGGTTTCAGACTCTGGATGATGAAACTACGCTTCTTTACCTACATTCAAATGACTATAGCCCCGATAACTCTCAAGGTGTGAATCCACTAGATCCTGACATTGGGATAAGTTGGCCTTTGCCCATCAGTTCTATTTCAGAATTAGATAGAAATTTACCCTCATTCTCAGAGGCGAAGAATTGACACACCAAAATTGTAGAAGTTGTGGTGCTAAAGAACTTATTGAAATACTTGACTTGGGGTTTGCTCCTCCATCAAACGCTCTCTTAAGCAAAGAAGATCTCTCAAAGGGCGAAATTCACTACCCGTTAGTCTTACTTTTCTGCCAAGAGTGCAAATTAGTCCAGACAAGGGATTTTCATTCTGGAGAAGCGTTATTTACCCCTGATTACCCATATCTATCAAGCACCTCTACCGCTTGGATTAAACATTCATATGAGCTGGTTGATAGCGTAATTAAAGAATTTCACTTAGATAGCAATAGCCTTGTCGCAGAAATTGCATCAAATGATGGTTATCTCCTCGAGAGACTAGCCCAAAGAGGAATTGCTGCCTATGGAATCGAACCAACGAAATTAGCGGCAGATATATCTATCAGTAAAGGGCATCACGTCTATAACTGCTTCCTAAATCTTGATACTGCCTCTCAAATAAAAAGCGAAAAGGGAGCTGCTGATGTAGTTATTGCAAATAATGTATTTGCACATGTCCCTGAGCTACAAACTTTTACAGAGGCTGCAAAAACGCTCCTATCCGATAATGGAATTCTTATTATTGAAGTGCAATATTTTGGTCAATTATTAGAACATACTCTTTTTGACACTATTTATCATGAGCACTATTCATATTTCTCAGCTACATCTATTCGTAATTTACTAGACAGATACCAATTAGGTATTATTAAAATCGAACTTGTTCCAACTCACGGTGGAAGTATCCGTGTTTATGCGATGAATAATTCAATAACTTCTAATTTTGAATATCAAGTAACTCCAATAGTTGATTTGGAAGTTAAAGCAACTAATCTTAATACCCTATCAAGGTTTCAAGAATCAGTAAATGTCTTAGAGAGAGAATTAAAGGAGTTCTTCTTTACTCAAAAAAGTGCTGGAAATATAGTCGCTGGTCTTGGCGCAGCAGCAAAAGGAAATACTTTAATCAATTTTCTTCGATTAGGAAGAGGTGATATCCCATATGTTTTTGACTCAGCCTCTTCAAAGCACTACAAATTCCTACCTGGAAGCCACATACCGATACAACCTCTCGGATCTCTATGTGAATTCAGTGAAGTAAATACTTTTGTTGTGTTGCCTTGGAACATTGCGCGTGAACTTGCCTACGAAGTTTCTACTTTAACGGCCTCACGTCCACAGATTTATAGACTTATGCCAGGAATTGAACTAATTGATTATTAGGTGAGGCTTTTTTATGCTCATGCATAAGTTATCAGAATGTATATAAGCTAAAAAATCTTTCTAATCCAACCTTGTGGGGATTCACTCAAAACTACTCTCTTGCATAATTCTTCAACGAACTCCCAATTAGAGTTACCTTTCATGAATTCCATTAATGCGGTGTTTGGGTTACTAAACTTATTCCAGTTCCTTACTTTTCCAGTCTGTTTCACATCTCGAAGTAGAGTGTCTGCAACCAGAACTAGCGAATTCTTGGGAAGTATCTCATCTAGCATTCTAAGTTCTGAAAGGACATTTTTGTGGCTGTGATCTCCATCCAAAACGACAAAAATTGATTTGTGCCCTTGTATGAACGTCTTAATTGAAGCTTGCGCCAATAGTGACGTTGATGCCTGCTCAAGCAAAGCTACGCCTTTGTCCAAGAGAGGGCTTAAAGATTGTTTTGTATGATCGAAGTACTTTATATCGATTCCTAATATGTTCGGCGTGATGCCACACAAGGATTGAATCGAATGATATAGGGCTAGACCCCCGCCTCTTGCCACGCCAACTTCTATGATTGCGGTTGGCTTGAAAGTAAAAATTGCCATTTGAATCAACATTACTTCTTCAGGCATTTTTATAATTGGGATGCCCAGCCAGTCCCACTGATAGGTATATCTCTCCATTTCAAGAATTCTTAGCGTATCTATGGCGCTCTTCTTTAGGGAAGAATTCTCCGAAATGTTCAACAGCCATGCTGCTCTCTGCTTCTTGAACGTATTGTGATCCTGTACTTCCTGGAGATATTCGCTCATGGCAAGAGGGTACCGAAGAACTGATTTGTATGTATTGTAAATTGAGTGTGGTTTGGAATCAGTTTTTTTGCACTACCTTCCCAACTAATCCTGGGCTTATTGGAATCTTCGACCTCACCGCTCTCTACAATATCTAGGTTTCCGATTCTCGACAAAATATCTAGGTTGCTTCTGGTGCGACCTACACCAATGTCCCATACGCCACTATGAAGCCCTTTAATTAATTCTATTGTTTGCGCTACCGCATCTCGTACCTCAATATAGTCATGGTGACCTTTTAGGTTGCTTATGATAAACGGCTTGGAATCACTCTTGGCCTCTAGGGCATCGCGAATTAATCCAGGCCTGCGGTGAGCTAAAGAGAAGACATAAAAATATCTTAACCATAGGTACTTATCGATCGGCATATTCTCTTCTAGAAATTTTCTCAATTGAATCTTCGATTTTACATACTCTACAGCCTGATTCTCCCCATACTCCAGACAAGATCCTGGAACAACAAAAACATAATCATTTCTTAAACAATATTGTGCAATTTCCATATGTTTTTTAGCCCAGATAAAGTTTTCAGGGTTATTCAAGTAACCAATTCTACTATTGCTACTCCAAGCCATAGAAATTACTATCGTTTTTTTCTTATCAAGTTTTAAGCCTGAATGGTTACTTTCAAAATACGCTAAATCGCACTTAGCACGCATTACCAGATATCCTTGACGTACAAGATTGGAATAGAGATGACTTCCTAGAAAACCGTTACTCCCTAAAAGTATTATTCTCGGCTCTTCAGATTCATCCCTCATTGTACAAAGTGTGCCAGTATCTACTGTATAGGTAAAATTATGAATAAATCTTTGCGGACAAGTCTGTTTCGAGCATATCCCCCTTGTTCCTTATTTAAAATTAAGTAAAGTCGTAGATTCCATTCTTTTGAGGGAATACGGACTTACATTATTTGCACTCTATTGCTTCTTGTTGCTCAGATAGATTTATGCCGTGGCACTGAAGTCATCGATATCGAAGCATACGATTACTTGGGGGCTAGCGAGATAGAGGCGAGCCTTATGCATTATTGAGCCGCCCATGAGAATTGAACTCATGACCTTCGCTTTACGAGAGCGACGCTCTACCGACTGAGCTAGGGCGGCGTTAGTTGTTGCAGGTCCACCATTCTACTGTTTTCTTTAAACCTTGATCTAACGAAGTAAATTTGAAATCTGGGATGAGTTTTGGAAGAACGGAACTAGTTGCCACTTTTCTTGTACTTTTGTTACTTGGTCCGATAAAGGTAATTCTTCCTTTGAAATCTAATAGTTCTGCTATTCCTTTACTTAACTCTTTGATTGAAATCTCTTCTTGTGAACTGACGATAACTGGCTCTCTTTGATCTCTAGACTGAAACACGCTGGAGAAAATCTGGTTTAGGTCTTCCACGAATGTCAGTGCTCGTATATCGGTTCCATCTCCATATAGTTCAAGATCTTGACTAAGTTTCTTAACTTCTGTAATTTGAAAGATTAAGTTGGCGACAAGGGTTGCATTGGCGTGGAAATTTGCGTGGGGACCGTAGATGTTTCCAAGATGGACGACTTTGAAATTACGGGAGTGGTCGAGCTGATATGACTTAACGAGCTCTACTAATGCTCTTTTTGAAGAGTTGTATCCGAAG
>Ga0194115_10003256_pt1 | contig 18400 bp, 17 predicted proteins | sample TA2MahsurfametaG_3_FD_148656 | JGI IMG/M metagenome (GOLD analysis project Ga0194115, IMG submission 148656) | Freshwater microbial communities from Lake Tanganyika, Tanzania - TA2015002 Mahale S4 surface | ecosystem: Environmental > Aquatic > Freshwater > Lake | place: Tanzania: Lake... | reverse complement strand
AATAAAAAAGATTAACAAATATAAAACATTATCAATGAAAAAAATTAATAAATATAATAAAAAGATTAACAAATATAAAACATTATCAATGAAAAAAATTAACAAATATAACAAAAAAATTAACAAATATAAAACATAATCAATGAAAAAGATTAATAAATATAATAAAAAGATTAATAAATATAATATTATTTATAACAAATATAATAATTATAACAAAACAATAAAATATAAAATCATCAAATATAAAACATGTAATAATTCATAAACAATTTAGATAAAACAATATTTTAACAAATAATATAATTAATATCATTATGTAAACAAAAACAATTTAACACATAACATTTTTAAGAATTATCAAACAATATATCAACATAAATTTAAACATTATAATGTTAAATATAATAAGATTATTTTAATTAATTTTTATAATAGTTACTATAAATATTAATATATAATTAAAATTAATTAATATTATCATAATAATATTAAACAATAACAAAATAATTAATATAACCATATATTGATAAAAGATCAAATAATCATAAAAATATTTAATAAATACTTAATAAATGAGATATAATAAATTAAAAAATAAAGAATTAATATATATCATAAAACAATGTTTTATATGAAATTATAAATTAATATTTTTTTATTTTATATAAAATTATAATTTATATAACTATTAAAAATTATAAATAATATTATATTTATCATATATTTATAATATATTTATATTTATAATGTGTTTATTTTGAATATTAAATATCAAAAATATCTATTTATATTTTAATATGTTTGTTTTAAATATTCAATTTTAAAACATATATTTATATTTTTAACATATTTATTTTGAATATTAAATATCAAAAATATCTATTTATATTTTAATATGTTTGTTTTAAATATTCAATTTTAAAACATATATTTATATTTTTAACATATTTATTTTGAATATTTAAATTTAAAAATATCTATTTATATTTTAATATGTTTGTTTTAAATATTCAATTTTAAAACATATATTTATATTTATAATATGTTTATTTTGAATATTTAATATCATAAACATATATTTATTTTTATAAAATTTAATATCATAAACATATATTTATTTTCATAACATGTTTATTTATAACATTCAATTTAAAAACATCTATTTATATTTTTAACATATTTATTTTGAATATTTAATATCATAAACATATATTTATTTTTATAACATGTTTGTTTATAACATTCAATTTAAAAACATCTATTTATATTTTTAACATATTTATTTTGAATATTTAATATCATAAACATATATTTATTTTTATAACATGTTTGTTTATAACATTCAATTTAAAAACATCTATTTATTTTTATAACGTTTATTTTAAATATTCATATAATTTAAATGATATTATAATATTATTATTATACACATATTCAATATAATTATTATCATTAAAATTATACATTTACTAATCTTATTAATTTACTATATAGTTTTTATAAAAATTAATTAAATTGAAATTATTTGTTTATTTTAAATATAATATAAATAAACAATTCATTTTATTATATAATAAAAAAAATATAAATAAACAATTCATTTTATCATATATTTTTATGTAATATGATGTGTTAAATATTATTTATATTTTAATTATAAATGTCTATATAACTCATATTAAACTAAAATTAATTGATTAATAATTTCTATTTTTCTATCATTTTTATTTTTAATATTATCATCTTCATAATATTCTTTTAATTATTATAAATCAATTATTTTTATTTATATTTTAGGTAAATAAGTATATTTAATACTTTAATTTATATTTATTAAATCAAATATTTTTTAATTATTTGAATCATAATATGATAAACATTTTTACCATTATTCATTTTTTTAATAACCAGTTATGTTATAGTTAATTAATCTATTATCAGTTGTTATTATAAAATCAAAATCATTATATTATATTTCATCAATACTTTATAATATATTTAATAAAATATTATCATCAATATCATTTTCTTTAATAATTTATTAATAATATGATGTATATATCATTAATGAAAATGAACCATGTATAATAACATTATCTGATAATTTTTATAATTATTAATGAATATTAATAAAATAGTTTTTAATTTACATTATTATATTTTTTATATAAATAAAAATAATAAATATAAAATTACATAAAAAATCATATTTTTTTATTTTATTATATGTATAAAAAATATAATGTGTTTATTTAAATGTTTTACAAAAAAAAAAGAATATCAGATGAAATAACATCATAATAATAAAAAACTATTTTACTAATGAATGATTAAATAACATAAGAAATTAAAAATAGAAGAACATTTAAACATAATTAATATATAAAAATATCTATTGATAAATAATCTGAAATAGAAAATATATATCTAAATCAAAAAAAATAATATAATTCAATGATTGTAAATGTAAATTTCATTTATAATGTTTAAATACTACATATAAAAATTTACAATATTGTTTAATACATAAAGATAAGGTATATTTATGTTTAAATATTCAATATATTTTTTATTATTTATATAATGTTTAATTAATAAATTATACAATATTATCATGTTTATCATAATATTATTTAATTTAACAATCATAGTTTTAACATAATACTTTAAATACATTATGTCCTAATAAATCTAATTATACATCAATTTTTATTTTAAAAACATCACTTAGTTTAGTAATATTTTAGTTTTATAATTATTATATCATAAATTAAGTAACATATTTTTAATCAAATTTATCATAAATATGTTTTTACTATTTATCATGATCACTACTACCAATTAAATTTGAATTCATTTGTAAAACACAAATCATTAATATAATAAATAATTGCTTCATTTTTTATTATAACTAAAAAAATAAAATAAATAAAAAAAATATTAACAAATCATCTTTTAAAGAATCTTGGTTTATAACCCTATTATTCTTTATTATTTTGTTGTTAATTTTATGATTAATCATTTTATACTGGTTATCTCCATGATTAATTATTTTATACTGGTTATCTCCATGATTAATCATTTTATACTGGTTATCTCCATGATTAATTATTTTATACTGGTTATCTCCATGATTATTGTATTTATGATTTACTATCTTAAATATAATCATTTACTATATTAGTATTTTTATCAAATTATCTAACTTTATCTTAATTTTAAAAAGTTATTTATTTGTTTTATTATTCACCTTATTTTAAATTAGATCTTGTTATTATACATTTTTCTTTTTTAACTTATTAAGGTTTATTTTATTATTATTTAGATAATTATTATTATTCTTCTTATTATTTCAATAATAATTTTTATTATATTTTTTCTTATTTAATTAAATATTCTTATTCTTATTACAACTTACGTTGTTTATCAAATAATTATTATTTATGTTTTTTAATATCAAACTTAGATAATTCTTAAATATCTTTTTTACAGATAATTTATTAATTTTCATTATCTTCATTATCTTCATCATCTAATATTTAAGTATATTAAATAAATTATTATACATCTTCATCTGATGTGAATGATTCATTTAAAACATCGAAGTTTCTTTCAACTTATTATTTAATTTTTTATTGATTTTAAATTATTTTATCTTTATCTTATTCATTATCTAAATTTAATGTCATATTTTATAATTTATTATTTTCAAATTTTTCTATTATATTTTATTCAAATATAACATTATCATCTAATTCGTTATTTTAATAAACTTAATTGAAATAATTTTTTAATTGATTATTTTTAATTTTATTTGTTTAATATGAATCAAATAAATAAGTAACTTTACATGATTTAGCATGTTAAATCTTTTCAACTTCTTATTTTAAAAGTATTTTACATAAATTATTTATTTAAATATTTTTATGATTTGTACTTTTTTCAATATGAGCAGTTAATTCTTATGTTTCATATTTTTATTATTATTCGTTATAATAGATACATTAAACTGTTAATATTTTACCTTAATTTTTATTTAAGATAATAGCATACATTTCACCATAATCTTCATTCAATTATTCGTCTTTATATTACTATACGTTTTTGATAAATTTCTTTTTACCCATTATATTTTTGCTATATTTCTATTTCATTTCATTATTATTGAATATAATCTAATAAATATAAATAATAAAAACATTACAACAAAAAAAATCATATTTATCATTTAATTGTATAAAATACATCAAATTATAATACTTTTATTTATTAATGTTTTATTTTGTTAATAAAATATGGGTTGTTTTCAATATATATTATTTATTTTTATTTATCATTTACATTATTTATAATAATTTATTGTTTAGTTAATATATCATTTTATATAATTTTTATTTATAAATTATTACTTTTGAAACACTTTTTTATTTAATCTAATTATATTTTATTCATAAATTATTTAATTAACATCATATATTATATATTATGTTTATTTTAAATATCATATAATGTTTTAAATATATCATTTTCAATTAAATAATATTTATCATTTTATATTTATATAATTTAATTATTTTAAACATTTCTATGATTTATGTTATAATATTATTAATTATAAACATATTTATCATATTATTATTATTATAAAAATATTGTTTAAAAATCAAATATTATATACATATTATTATCAATATATTTGTTCAATTATTTAAATGAATCAATAACATCTATGTTTTTAATTTTTTATGTAACACAAGGTGTTATATATTATTAAACATCATATAAATTATTATAATTTGTTTATTAATATATAACATAATATTATTTTGATAAATTATATAAAATTGAATGAATTAAGTTATATATTTCAACAAATAATAATATTTATATATTATTAGTAGAATAATAACAATAAATTTCAAAATCATACATATCTTAATCTATTTATATATTAATATCAAATTATTTTTATACATTTTTAATTTATTTTAATGAATTATATATTAAATTGTTATGTTATTAATAATATAATAATAAATAAGAATATATTTAGTTTTTAATTTATTAATCATTATATATAATTATATTATTGATATTATTTTATTATTAATAGTTATATAATTATACTATATATTTTAAATAATTTATATCTAATAATCTTACATTATATACTTTTTTATTATAACTAATTTATATTTCAAATACATCTTTATATTAAATATATTTATTTAAATTAATTTCATTTTAATAACTTCTTTTAGATTTTAATATTAATACTTATTATTATATTTATTATATTTCTAAATTATTAAGTATTTCATATAATGATGTATTAATTTATTAATTATATTTTAAATTCATATATATTTAATAATATCTATGTTATTATATAATATATTATTTAATATAATTTAATGTAATAATTTATTAATATATTTAAGATTTTAATTGATATTTTTAATAAATAGGTTGATAACATTAATATTTATTTTTTAATACACATTATTTATTTTAACAATTGGTTAAAATACCTTATTAATCTTATTATAATGTACATACTTATAATATATTTTATTTATAATCTAATTAGTTATAATAATTAATGTTATATATATTTTAAATATATTTATCAAATTAAGTATCATCAATAAAATATTATTGTAATTATTTATTCATTTAATAAATATTTTTAACATTTGTTAGTTATTATATTAATTAATTAGATGATATATAATTTAATAAATTAGTTGGTATTGAAACATTATCAGCTTATTTATGTTCAAATAATATTAAACAATAATCAATTGTAACAATTTATAATAATTCTAATATTGTTTAATATTTATCATCATTATATTGTAATAAATAATTATATTATTACAACTATTTCATTAAATGTAAATTATTTTATATATTATTTATTTAAATGTTATTTAATATTTAAATCTATTTATGTTTAATTTATTATATTAATTATATTGATTTTTATGACATATATGTTATACATAATATAAAATTTTATTAACATATTAATTTATTCTAAACACAATAATATATTTATTAACCAGAATATGAACAATCATCTATTATAATAATATATATATTATCATTATATATTATATCATTTTATGATGTTATAAATTAAATATTATTTATATATATTTTATTTTTATTCAAATAATTCATAAATAACATTATCATCCAAAATTAAGATTTTCTTACATTATCAAAAAATATATAATATTATATATTTTAATTATTTTATATTGTTTATACTAATTATTTAAATTATTATTATGTTTATTAATAAAATTATTGATATGTTATATATTAAAAATTAAATGATTGTAAAATATTTTTAATTGATTCAAATAATATTTAATCAACATTATTTATTTTACTTAATAATGTATATATATCTATATTATTTTGAACATTATTATGTTAATAATATTATTTGACATTAAAACAGGTATTATTTTTATTAATATTATAAATTTCTTACATTTATTATATATTATAAAATACCATTTTTTATTTATAAATAAAAAAAAATATATTTTATTCAATATGGTATCATTTTGTAATTAAATTTTTAAGCATTTATTAAATGTTTTAAAAACAATGACATCCATTATGAATGATTTATATAAACAGGTTAAACGTTATCTTTACATATATTACAATGAATATATGTATCATTATTATCATTTATTTAACTCCATTATTTTGATTATTCATTATTTTAATATTACATATTAACTAATTCACCACAATTTTTACATAATATATATTAATAATGATCACTATCTTAATTCATTTTTGTTTATAACATAATTGAACTACCATGTGATATTAAAACTTATGATTCTAATTCACCCATTTTAAAACCTCCTTATGAACTTTTTCCAGCTAATGGTTATTATGTTACTTAATCTTTTTAACCATATGAAATTGAATAAATAGCATTTACAACTAATTTAGCTAATCTATGATAATAAATTGATGTTACAAATACTTTTGATTTTAATTTTTAACCTGTTATAGGGTTATATAAATTTTATTAAGAATATTCATCAATACCTTAAATAAATTCATTTTTTTTATCATTATCATTTTATAAAAATATTCTTTTTAATTCATTTGAAATTTCATTAACATCAACTTTATTAAAAATTGTACCATCATAATATTCACATGTTATTGATGATAATGTTTATGTTAATGATTCAATTAATTATGAAATAATCATTCTTGTAGGTATTGAAAATGGTCCAAATATTAAATCAGGTATTAAACCATTTTCACAATAAGGCATATCTTAAATATCTTTTATTTAACTAATTATACCTTTACAACCACCTCTTGATGAAAATTTATCACCAACCATAATTTATCTTGAATAAACCATTTTTATTTAACAAAATGTTTTATTATCTAAACCAATACCTGTATTTACATCAACAATTATAGCAATTTCATTACCACTATAAACTTTAGATTCATCAGTTTTTTCATTATTTTATTTATTTATTTATCTTTTAGTTTTACCAATTATAACAGTATTTTTTTTAATAACACTACCAATTTTAATAAAACCTTTATTATCTAACATACTATAATCATGATTTTTTAATCTAATTTCAATATTAGGTATTTCAAATTATTCACCTTTATCTAATTCTGTTTATTCAAAAGTAAAATATTAAACATTAAATTATTATCTTAATATTGATTATTTATTGAATATTAAACTATCTTCTTAATTCATACCATTTTCTGTTAAATAAGCTATTATTATATTTTAACCATTATAATGTTATGTTAAATCATCTTATATTGATGTTACTAATGGTTTTTCTTAATTATATAAGAAATAACCTGATTTATCAAATCTATATACAAAATTATGTACATATTAACCACATGCTTAATTTGATTAATTTGTATAATATAATAATCTTAATGGTTTTGTATGATCTGAATAAATTGATTACATAACATTTACACTAACAATATTTTATCTAATTGTTAAATGTGTAAATTATTTTAATTATGATTAATTTAATTAATTTATACTTTCAGCTATATAACAATTTTCAATTTCATCAACTGATATATATTCAACAACTTATTCTTTTTATAATTATTTATATTTTAACTTATTTTGTTTAAATAATTCAATATGTTATTTAGTAAATTTAATTTACTATTTACCATTTTCATCAGTATGAACAATTAAAAATGGTGTTAATAATGTACCAATTTAATTAAAAAATTTGATATCAAATGTTGATGGGTCAACACAAACAGATGTTCTTTTATTAATTAGTTACTATCTTCTTAAATTAACATAATATTATCTAAATTTATGAGAATTTTATTCTGTAACACCTATTAATTTACCATTAAAATAAATTTTATTATATTTTTCATTATGAAATTAATCAATAGAAATATTTTATAATTAAATGATTTTGTAATCATTAATAGCATTATTTAATATCTATTCTAATAAAATTTATTAATCATAACCACAATTTACATGTGTTAAAATAGTCATTTATTTAATTAAACCTATTTTTTCAGCACCATCATGTGATCTAATACAACAAATATAATTCATATATGAATTATGAATTTATCTTTATTCAGTAGCTTTTGAATTAATATTTGATGATTTTTTTGATGGTATAATTTATCTAATCATACCTAATGTAACAGTTTTATTTTTTCTTATAACATCTTATGATTATAATTAATTTGTTATAGTAATATTTGTATTTTTAATTTCATATGTTGCTAAACCAGTAGATATTTATTTAGCTATTTCATTTTCTAATTTATCAAATCTAATAGTTTAAATAATATCATTAAAACTATCATTATTAATTTAATTAAATGATTTTAATTATTTCATTCTTTCTTTTATATTCATTAATAATGGTGTAAATATAATAACATTGAAATTTTTTTTAATAGCTTTTGAATATATTAAACCAGCTGGATATATTAATTTATTTTTTAAATGATCTTTATCAACATATTTATTTATTGTTGATGGTTCTTTTGTATATTCATAATAAATTGTTAATAACTTTCTTATTTAATAACCAATATATTTTAATTTATTTAATCTATCAGATTAATTTGTACCAATATGTGGTAATAATTAAATATCAAACATATTCATTAATTAAATTTTATTAATCTAAGTTGTTTTTTCATTTACAATTTATTATGAATATACATCAACTAATAAATCTAATATTTTATCAATATTATTATATATTGAATTAATTTATTAATCATAATTTTTCATTAACTTATATTTATTTGAAACAATAGCTTAATAAACAATTTTTTTAATATATTAATTAATTTCAGTTTCATCATTAATATCAACAATTGATTAAATTATATCATAATCTTATACTAAACCAAATATTTTATAAATTAAATAAAATGGAATCTTTATATTTTTAAATTTATTAGTTGTTAAATCAATTGTAATTGTATTATTTTTCATTATTTAAATAATTATTTAATATGAATTATCAAACTTTTCAGAATTTTTAATTGATATACATGTTGATCTTATTAATTCATCAGGTTATTTATTAACTCTTATATGTGGTTAATTTAACATAATTGATTCTTATGAATTAATAAACCATTCAACACCTTTTATTAAATAATAACCAATTATATCATTTTTATCTTCATATTAAATATCATCTTATTTTTAATTTAAACCTACAATTATAGGTAATCTTGCTATTTATTAATTTTTTTCAATTATTTTTTATTAATTATTACATTATAAATTAATAACAATATCAGCAAATACATCTATTACATATGATAATTTATTTATTCTACAAACATAAGGTGTTAAATTTTATAATTTATCATTAATAATTATTTATTATTATTTATATTATATATTTTTAAAATATATCTATGTATGAATTTATTAATCATTTATATTTAATGTATCATCATATATAAATAAATTTTATATAATATTCTTAAAATTATCTTATTATTTATTATTATTAACATTATTTAATTTATATGATTCAATATTAAATAGTTTATTAAATGATTTCTTTAAATGATATTAATATGGTGTTTTTTATAATTATATTTTAATAAATTATGATATTTCATTATCAGTTAATAATTACTCTTACATTATTTTTATAACAATAGATTTTTTTAAATAAATTAATAGTAATAAATTATGTACATAAAAAATCATTATTTTTTATATTTAGTAAATTCATTACGTTAGTTTAAAAGCTATAAAAACATATAAATATTAATATTTTATTTTATTGTTAAATCATGTTTATCAATATTATATATAACATTGTTATTATTAAATTTATACATATAAGTTTTTTTATATATGAACATTTTTTTTATTTAATTTAATTAATTTAATTATACATATAAAAAGAATGTAAAATAGTAATAATTAAAAAAAAGTATAATTTAATGAATTAATGAATAAACGATATTCATTTTAATCTAATTCAGTTATTGAAAATAAATAATCAGATTCAACATAAAATATGTTATAATCAACAATAAATTTATATTATAATAAGTAAAAATAAATATAAGATTTAAAAAAACATAATAGTTAAAACGCTTATAATAATATAAATATAAATTATGGTTGAATTAAATAATATTTTTTTCATTTTTTATTTTTATTATAAAAAAAAATATGTAAAGTTATTCATATAGTTCATAATAATATTTATCATATAAAGATGATGGTAAAAATTAATATATATTATAAACAAATTATTTTAATAATAATAATGATGAATAATATATTATTAAACAATAATAATATGAAAACGGTTAATTAGTTAAAAAATAAATAAATTCATATGATAACGAAGCAGTTAAGAAATAATTATCATAAATATAACATAAATATTTACAACAATGAATTATAATAAATATATTTTTTTTATAATCATATAAAAAGATGTAAAATAATAATTTAAAAGATTTAATTAATACAATTTCTATTAATTACGATAATTATTTTTGACAATAATAATATTAAAATGATAATAATTGATAAATATAATTATGATGATACATAAATATTAAAATAATTAAATAATAAACAATAATAAATATTTAAACGATAATTTTAAAATATATCATTTTTATAACATTTATGTGGTTATATAAATAATGGTTATTTAAAAGCATATTAATATTTATAATAATAATTAGATTTTCAATATAAACCTTAATATTTAATATAATAATTATCTAAAAATAAACATTATAAATTAATAATTTTATGTAAATAACATGATTATTTTTGACATAATTGGTAATGTATTTATTAAAAAACATCTTAAATATTATTCTATTATAGATGATTTTATTTGTAAAAGTGGTTATGGTTAAATATTAATGAATATATCAAAATAATATATTAAATACAATAATTATCAATAACATAATAAAATATAAATAGATGTTATTTAATAATCAACTAAATTAATATAATATTATATTAAAAATGGATGGTTATTAACTAATTATGAAAAAAAACTATAATAATTTAATCAACATTATATTATAATGGAATTTTATTTATGATTTTTATTATTAAAATATATATTATATTGAGAATTAATTATTACATTATATTTTTTAATATGTTTAAATTTTTTAAAAAAAATATAATAAATCAATTATATATTTATTATAATATATTATTTATAATTTTATCATATATATTATTAGTTTCAATATTTTTAATTTTAACTTAATATTATTATGAATTATCAATATTTTTACAAAATGCACATTTATATTTATTTTCATTTTGTTATTAACATTTATAACACTATTTATCATTATGATTAAATTTACATTTAACAAATAAATCTTCAACATTATTATAACAAATATCACAATATTATTAACTAATATGTTTTTCATATTAACTAATTTATAAAATAAAGTTTTTTTATTATAATTATTATTTATGTTATTATATAAATGATAAATCTTAATTTAATAAATATAATAATTATTAATTATTTTAACATATAACAATTAAGTTATTAACAATAAATGATTTATCTATATTTTAATTAATACCTGAGAATATTAATTACAATGATGTTTATAATATTTATTAACTTACAATATTTTATTTTGATAAATATTATTATACTAAATTCATTATATTTGGATATAATATTAATTAAAATAATAACTATTAAACACATAAATGTTCTAATAAATTATTTGTAAACAATTATTTAAATTATTATATATTATTATTTAACAATTCAAATATTTCATCTGATTAATTATGTATTATAGAATATTATGTTTATTATTATATTGTTTAAATCTATAATAATTATAAATTTCTTTCATTTTATAATAAATATTTTAACCATTATTATAAATTTACATGAATTTCTTCATCTATTTTATTATTTAATATACTATATTATGATAAATCATGTGAAATATTTTAATAATCTATATATTAAAAATATTATATTATTTAAAATATATAATAAATATCATTTGTTTTTTATATTTATTTAAATATTAATTAAACAATATCTTAACGTGGTATATCAATAATATCAATTATTTTAAATAACTTATTACATGAATCAATATTTATTTGAAATTATTCTTTTGTATATTATTTAATTATATTTTATATTTAACTATTATATGATATTAAAATATCATTATAAACATCTGGTTTAAATTAATTAATAATGTTTTTAATATTAGTTAAGTAAGTAAATATTTAATCATCATTAAAATATGTTTATAATAAATTATAATTAATATATTTAAACATTTAAAATAAATTCGATTATATATCATATTATAAATAATAACCATTGTCATCACTTCTAAATATATCATATAAATATTATGATAAATCATTATTTATTTAATCAATTAATTTAAATGAAAAATCTTAATTTATTAAATATTATTATATTTCTAATATTTTTTAGTATATATATAATTTTTTTTATTACATTTTTATGTTTTTAATAAAATAATATAACAAATATAAATATAACAAAAAAAATCATATTTATCATTATCTACATAAAACACATTTAAATTAATATTATTTAGAATACCATTATTGAATACATTATTTACAACCATTATATTATTAACACTTTTTACATTTATATATATATATATTATCACAATCTAAACATATTACACATTATATTTATTATTCTTAATCATTTTTACATTTTATAAATATATCATCAATTATATCATATTCATCATTATATTTATAATAATTATTTAATATAATATTGTAATTAATATTATCAACTATTTAATTTAAACTATATAATAATATTATTATCTATTAATCTTAATCTAATAAATTATTATCATAATATATAAAATAATAAATTATACATATATAATGAAATATATACAATAACTTTTTTATTTTATACATTATTTTATATGTATCATATTATGGTAAAATTAAATCTCTAAATTATAAAAACCATACTAAAATTATTTACATTAATACATAAAAAACAAAATCATTATCGTTATATTAACCAGCATGTAATATAAATAAATATATTAATGTAAATAAAAATAGTTAATTTAGAAATTATATAATTAAAAACATTTTTTATATATGTATAAAAAAAATGTAAATATATATATTTAATATAGATAATTATATTAATTCTTTCTTAATTAATTAAATAATTAAGAAAATAAATAAAAAATAATTGTTAATTAAAGATTAATAATAAATATATTAACATTATTATATAAATTATTTAATAGTATATAAATATTTCAAATAAAAATATATATAATAAGATCTTAATTGTATACATTTTTAATAAGATTAATATAAATATGTATTTAAATTTAAAACTTTTAGTTAATTTAATGAATTTATTTAACATTAGTTAAATTTATAATGTTAATAATATTTAATTATCAATAATGAAATATAATAAAATTAAAAATAGTATAACAATAATAATTAATCATAATAATAAAATATATTAATAAAGTTATTTTAAAATAGATTATGATATACATTAAAATATGAAAAATATACAAATAAAGAACTAATTTAATAAAATAATTTATATTAAATGACTATTAATATATTAAATATAATAATAATAAATATATTAATACATTTTTAAATATATTATTTGAATCTATATTATAATAAAAAAAAGATTATAATAAAGATAAAAATAAGATCAATATGATGACTATGATAACATTAAAAATATATAAAAATTATATTTATAATATAAAAATATTTTAAAATATCAATAATCATTTATAATAACTAATGTTGAAATATAATAGTATATAGATCAATGTAATATTAATTATTATTATGTTTATAATAATAATGATAATATAGATAAATAATTTATAATAGAATTGTTAAAAATATTATGAAATCATAAATAATTTGTTTTATTCATTTATTATATTTCTTATTATGTGTATTCATAATAATATTAAAAAATAATTAGTGTTAAATATATAATATATTAATTCATTTTTTTTTATTTTTTATTATATTATATAAAAAATAAAAATGATAATTGAAAATATTAAATGTTAAAATCTATTTTAAGATGTTGTTAATAATTATTTTTGATGTTAATAATTAAATATATATAATGAAATTCAATACATTATTATTATAAAAATCAATATTATTATAATTTATTGATATGTTATAAATAAATAATTATTAACAATTACATATTATTTTATAAAATGATGAAGTTAATTATGATAATTATGTTAAATAATTTAAATTTATTGGTTGTAATATATAATAAAATAATATAAATACTATAATAATATTGTAAATATATGATGATAATGAAACATGATAAAATATGATTTTTTTTTAATAATTATTATACTATATATTATGTTAATTAGAAACTATGTTAAATCGTATATATGTATTGATTTATTCATATAAAAAAAGAAAATAATTATAAGATAAATAATATTATAGATAAATAGTATAATAGACAATTGATGAATATAAATTCAATAAATTAGTTTAATAAAGATTATAGTAATTATAAAAATTATGATTTATATAATATTTTTTTTATATTATATAAAAATATGGATTCTAAAAAAGTTAATTATAATTATAGATCATTAATAACAATGGCTTAATAATTACCTATAGATATTTAAAATAAAATAAAAATTGATGATAAATTATTTAATGTAATTGAATCAGAATATTGTGATTATATTAAAAATAATATTGAAATTTAATAATTAGAATAGAATTTTAATAGAAAATTATAATAATCAATATATTAACAATGTTAAAAAGTTTAAATAACATAAGGTTAGTATACATTTAATTGTTTAAAATTAAATGATGGTATTAATTTATATCAATTTTAATAAGGATTTTGTTATATAAATGAATATAAAAATAATTATTTTAGTAATGCTTAATAAATTTATAATATATCGAGATAATTATGGAGTTGTATTATATCATAATAAATTCAATAATAATTATTATTATTTGATATATATGATGTTTAAAATATATTTACATTATATGAAATTATCGATAATAAATAATAATTTCAAATATATTTTGGTTATGATATTGATGAATGTGAATAAATTAAATTTATAGATAAATAATTTAAATTATAATAAATTGATTTATATACTAATTAAATAAATTAATATACAATAAATGATAAATAATATAAGTTTAACCCTATATTTTAAAGAACTATTGAATTTGATTAAATATTATTATCTAAAATATTATAATATTTACCATAAATTGATGGTTTAATGTTTAGATAAATACCAAGTATATTTAATAGATTACCATAATATGAAGATATTTTAATTAAAAAAGAATCAAATATTAAAACATAATTTAATAAAAATGATAAAATATGTTGGATAAATTGGTAAATATAAGATATTATTATTGAATAAATTAGTTTAAGATAATAAATATAAATAAAATTTACATAAATACCTCATAATTAATATTTTAAACTAATTAAGTTTTATTAATAAAACTAATTATAGATACCTAAATTATAACAATAAAACTATATTTTACAATATAATGTTTAATAATTCAATAATATAAACTTAAATATATCATAATAATAAAATATATAATTAATAATTGATTTATTTAAATAATTAAATGATAACATAAATATATTAATAATACATGATTATTTATAAAATGATTATATTGAATAATAATTGTAATAATTAAATTATAAAACGATATAGTAATATGATAATGTATTAATATGTTTTAAATAATAAATTGATTTAAAAAAATTAAATGTTTAATAATATTATATTATTTATAAAAATATATGTTTTGTATAATTATATATTGGTAAATAATTATATTATACTAATTTTAAAACATATGATAAACATAATTAATTGATAAAAAAATAACATAGTTAAACATTATAAAATCATAATACTAAAATATAATTATAAAATTCATATTAACGATAATAATAGTTATAATAAATATTATAAAATAATAATATTGATATTTTAATAGGTGATTTAAACATAGAATAATAAGAACATTAATATTTATTATAATAATAATTTAAATGTAATAATGAAAATTATAACAATAAATGTTATTATAAACATGAACATGTTAAATAAATATAATACATAAAATGTAATTATAGTAAATAATTACCATTATTAATATAAATATGAAATATATAAATTATTTTTTTTTATTATTATATATAAAAAATATGAGACATTAATAACATAGAAATATTTAATAACATAGAAATATTTAATAACATAGAAATATTTAATAATAATCGTATAAATAATAATTAATGTAATCAATATCACATGGTGTTGGATTTACAATTGGTAATGAAATGGTTAAAAAAACAATATAATCATTTTCAAATAATCAATAAAGTTAATAAAATGATATATGTTAATAATAATTAAATTTATTATAACAATGTATTAAAAATAATAATGATCTATTAACATGTTAATAATATTAAGATTAATATAAAGAATGTTATTTATAATATAAATGATTTTAATATATTTTTTTATTGTTGTAATTAATTTTAAACAATGATTAATAATAAATAACTAAATTATTGATACAAAAATATTTAGATAAAAGATGTTTAAATAATAAAATGTTGTATGATAATATTTGTAAATGAAATTATGTAATAATTACTTTTTTTTGTTTTATTAATTAACATATATAAAAAAATAATAATTTTTAATTATTTGAATAATTAAAATATAAAATTGATAACAAAGAATATTAAATACATTATTAACATAAATTCAATAATATTAAAAATTTTAATAATTATAATGAATTGAATCATAAATAATATTGGAAAATATAATAAAATGATTAAAATATATTTTTTTTACTATATAAAAAATGTTTAAAAGTTGTTAGCCTTATAAAATTAATTAATATAACATCTATTATTTTGATATACAAACAATTTTAATTTTGTTAGCCTTATTATATTTTATATGTTAATTGTTTAAATAAATTAAAAGAATTATAATTATAAAATGAAAATAATGAAGATATAAAACATAAATATGGTTAACATTATGTAATTTGTGATTAAAAAAACACTAAATATAAAAAAACATTATAAAATGATGTTAAAAATGGTTCATATTTATTAACATATGATGAATTATTAAATTATACATTTAATTCACATTAATATTAATAATAAATAAATGATTAAAATCATAAATAACCAAATATAACATATAAAACAACTAAATTATTCAATAAAAAGATAATTTAATATAAGAATTATATTAAATAACGTGTTTTATAAACAATTTAATATTAACAAAATAAATTATGTAAAATAAATATAAAATTAAATAAGAAAAGATTATTATAATGAATTAATTTATAAATAATGATATATAAAACATATAAATATTATTATTAATTTAATGATATTTAAATTAAATAATATAATTATGTATAATAAATAAATATTATTATTTTTTTTTGTTGATTATAATTATTATTTTTAATTATTTAAAATTTAATTATTATTATAAATATATCAATAACAAAAATGATTTTTTTTGATGTTTTTGTTTATTATTATCTTTATTTAAAAAAACCATGTTATAAAACAATATTGTTAAAATATTATAAAATGATTAAAATATTAAATATATATAATATGAAAATGTTAAATATTATGATTATTGTTAAATATGTGATGTATATTAATTGAATATGTAAGATAAAAAAAGTTAA
>Ga0194115_10003254_pt1 | contig 18401 bp, 20 predicted proteins | sample TA2MahsurfametaG_3_FD_148656 | JGI IMG/M metagenome (GOLD analysis project Ga0194115, IMG submission 148656) | Freshwater microbial communities from Lake Tanganyika, Tanzania - TA2015002 Mahale S4 surface | ecosystem: Environmental > Aquatic > Freshwater > Lake | place: Tanzania: Lake... | reverse complement strand
CAAAAGGATAAAAATATGTTACAGTATACAGGCACAAGAAGTTTACCTTAGAACAGATAAGATGACTAAAATAATTGAGATATATGAAAGGTTCTCGGCCCTAGACCCCACTCCGAACAATCCACCTAGGGAAAAGATCTACAACAACGCCTTCAAGAGTCTAGTTGGTGTCACGCTGTCTGCACAGACCAAAGATGAACGCACTGCGGAAGCCTGCAAAAACCTGTTCTCCCGGGCGGAAACTCCAGAAGAGATCCTAGCATTAGATATTGATGAACTCAAACGACTGATACGTCCTGCAGGTATGTACAATAACAAGGCTCGGAATCTCAGGTTGATGAGTGAACAACTGCTAGAAAGGCATGGCGGAATCGTCCCCAACGACCGCGAACAGTTGATGCAGTTGGCAGGGGTGGGACGCAAGAGCACAGACATCATGATGCGATTCGTGTTCAACGAGCCCGCCATCGCCGTTGACACCCATGTGCATCGCATCGCCAACAGGCTGGGTATCGCGAACACCCGGGCAGAACACAAGACCGCGGAGATACTGGAAAGAGATACACCGGACCAATATCGCTGGGGAGCGCACGAATGGTTGATCGGCCATGGAAAATACACCTGCCGGGCTCGCAATCCTCTGTGCGATCAGTGTATGCTAGTGGACATATGTGATTATCACAATCAAAAGGTGCAGCAATGAAATGGTTTGATCAGTGGTTCTTCCGCAAGTGGTGCTGGGCATGGGAAAACAAAGATGCGGACGATTTCAAAAACCTGGCTGCGGCCAAGCCCACTCCTGGCCTGAGCATCCTGGCCCCGGACGAAGCCTGGGAGGACGGTATCCGCATCACCATAAAGAAAATGATCGGCGGATCGGTCGTGAGTTTCCGAGTCTATGACAAGCGCACTGATCGTACCGACACCCGCAACTACATCATCACCAGCGAACAGGATTTTAACACCGAACTGGGCAAGATCATAACCATGGAATCGATGAGGCAATCATGAACCAAGAGCAAAGAGCCACAGCAGACCGTATCATGAAACGGGCAGATAGAAAGATTTGGGTCACTTTCCGATTAGAAGGGGTGCATAAATATCCTGCGGCGCTGACAGATCCCGCACTTGCTTCCGGAGATGAATATGATGTTTCGTTCCTTGGTTATCCTCATCGCCATATCTTCCATTTCCGGGTGTGGATCGATGTGCTCCACAACGACCGCGACATCGAGTTCATCCAGTTCAAGCGGTGGCTTGTGTCGCTGTACACCAAGGCCGGAGGCTCCAATGGCCTGCGTGATCGGTCCGTTTCCGATCAAAACCATACCACTGGATTGGCATCAACCACTACGCTCCAACTAGACTTCAAAAGTTGCGAGATGATCGCGGACGACCTATATATACAGATAGCAGATCGCTACCCCGGACGCACCGTATGGATTGAAGTGTCAGAAGACGGTGAGAATGGATGTGTGATCCACTACGAAACCCATCAACCACAACGCATCTCAGTATAAGGAGACACACATGGCCAAGCCAGCCATCCGGCACAATCCTCGAGTAACTGCTGTATTCGAGGATCTGGAGCAGTTCCTACGATTCTGTCAGGACTTTGGTTACAAATTCAACGAAGGCGATCTCTACAATTGGAAGAGCTATGCCTATCAGCAGTTCAACAAACACTTACAAGGCAAATTCGCCAAGGACATGTGGGCCATAGACAGCCGTAGGAGCCGCTGATGCGCAGACTCTTCTACATGGGGTTGGAGTCGTATGAAGCACGCTACACTCTACAGCTCACTGAATGGAATCGGCGTGTGTTTGATCGCCGGGGACTTGACCTAGTGTATGTTCCAGGCAGCACCATTGATGACACACAGTCAATCTCGGTGGGACAGGTGCTTGATGCACATGGGCGCAGTTACTTTGCCATGAGCCAGATGATGAATCTAGTGCAGATGATGCGCAACGGCGATGTCACTAGCGAAGATGTGATCTACTTCGAAGACATGTTCCAGCCCGGTATTGAAAGCCTGCCTTATATCATCAATCAGATCCCCACCAATCTCCGTCCCAGGATCTTTGTTCGCTGTCTCGCACAGGCCATCGATCCTGATGATTTCGTTCATGTGTGGGACATGGCCGGGTGGATGAGCACCTACGAGCGCATGGTGAACCAGATTCCCGGTCTGACCGTGTTGGCTACCAACGAAGAGATGGTGGCACACATGCGGATCGCGGGATGGACTGCTCCAATCTATAACATCTCGGGCTTGGCCTTTGGCAAAGCAGAAGTGCTAGAGCGCATCGGTGGTGCGGACTATGTGCGACCGTTTGGTGATCGCACCCGGCGCGTGGCCTTCGCTGCCAGATTTGATCAGGAGAAACAGCCTGACTTCTACATGGATCTCATCGAGATGTATCGCGCCCAAGGTCGTCACCGAGACATCGACTTTGCTGTGTTCTCAGGCGGTCCGTTGCGTAGCAACAATCCTAGATATCTAGAACGTGCCTGGGCCATGCAAGCCGCCGGGCAATTGACGATCCATGAGGACTTGAAGAAAAATGATTACTACGCTCTGCTCAATGATACTCGTGTGCTCTTTAATTGCGCCCTCCAAGATTGGGTTTCTAACACAGTGTCGGAAGCAGATACTCTTGGGTGCAATGTTCTATACCCTGCTTATCGTAGTTTCCCAGAGACCTTTGCCAACGATCCGGAAAGGCTCTATGTTCCTTGGTCAATAGATGATGCCTTCGTCAAACTAGAACATCTCTTGGATCAGCCACATCCGGCCCAGGGACGGATCTCGGACTGGAACGATGGAACCATAGATCGCATCGTGGACATCATCACAGGACGCGGGGGCGAGTGGAGCCGTGAAGGACCACGCTATCGCGACCATGTGGCAGCATCCAAGTACTGATGACCAAACCTCGAACTGTGATAGTCACGGGTGCCGCCGGTTACATCGGTGGTGAGACCATGCTGGTATTACGAGATCAGGACATTCCGATCATCGGAGTGGACATGAAGGCCCTGCCCAAGCACTTGAGATCGGTGCCCAATCGATTCTATCAAGAGGATTTCAGCAGCAGTTCCAGCCTAGAACTGATCCGAGAGCATAAACCCGCGGCCGTGATCCATTGTGCTGGTACCAGTTTGGTGGGTCCATCGGTTACCGATCCAGAGCTGTATTATCGCAACAACTTCGTCAAGACCAAGATCCTTCTGGACTATGTGGTCAAGGCTGTGCCTCGCACCCGGGTGATTTTTTCAAGTTCGGCTGCTGTGTATGGTGAACCAGTGATCACACCTTGCCAAGAGTCTGATCCACCTTTGCCTGTCAGTCCTTATGGCGAGAGCAAGCTCATGATAGAACACATGCTGGCTGCCTATCACCGGGCCTATGGTCTGGACTATGTAGCGTTCCGTTATTTCAATGCCTGCGGCGCAGACAGTCAGAACAGGCACGGACAAGGTCCTGCGGCCACCCATATCATCGCCCGTGTGCTGGAAAGCCTGAGAGACAGCACAGATTTCACACTGCACGGTACGGATTATGCCACAGCAGATGGCACCTGCGTGAGAGACTATGTGCATGTAGAAGATATTGCACTGGCACATCATATGGCTATCTATGATGTGGTGCCCAGTGGAGTGTACAATCTTGGCACATCAGTAGGGGCATCCAATCGCGAGATAATCACCACGGCAGAATCCGTTACCGGCCGCGAACTGCGATGTGCAGCCGGCATCAGGCGGGCAGGTGATCCGGCTGTGCTCACGGCCAACAGCGAACGATTCAATCTCATCACAGGATGGGTGCCTCGTTTCAATCTCCGCGAGATCATCCAGCATGCCTGGCAATGGTATGTTCGATAAGATCGCAAAATTTGAATCTGCTCTATCTGTTTATACCGGCGCACCCTATGTAGTAATGACCGATTGCTGTACCCATGCGATAGAACTGTGCCTCCGATACGAACAGCCCGCCAATCTTGCTTTCACGGCTTTTACCTATCTTTCAGTGCCCATGACCATGCACAAATTGGGTATCGAATATCGTCTGGTGCCAGAGGATTGGTGCGGCGAATATCGGTTCCATGGCAGCCGGATTTGGGATTCCGCTCGTAGATTAGAACGAGATATGTATCGCACGGGCATGATGCAATGTGTTAGTTTTGGCCACGGAAAGCCTTTACAGATAGGTCGTGGGGGTGCTATACTGCTTGATGATGCCGAGGCCTATGGTGTGATGTTGCAGCAAAGATACGATGGAAGAAATCTCGCCATCACGCCCTGGCAACAGCAACAGGTTTTTCGAGTAGGCTATCACTATCGGCCTACCCTGGAAGAAGCTGAACGGGGACTAGAATTGTTGTCCACTGTAGATGAAACACCTAAATACCACCCTTATCCGGATCTAAGGGAGATCTGTATCATTCAATGACGGCGATCCACCGCCCTAACTCGGAGAAATCATGATCACTAAATTCAACGAACACGCACAACCAAAAGAAACAAAAGGTACCTATCTCAGTGACTCGATCCGTGCCAACATGCGAGCCGGCGGTAAAAGGTTCTGGGCCGGCGACAACATCTCGGACTATGTGTATCCTGAGATGAAGCGTGTGTTGATCGACGAAGCCACCGAAGCGTTTGAACTTGTGTTGGATCGGCTCCTGATCGATCGCGAAACAGATCCCAATAGCCAAGGCACAGCCCGTAGATTGGCCAAGATGTACTACAATGAGATAATGAGAGGTAGGTATGATCCAGCACCCGATTGCACAGCGTTTCCTAACCACAGCGAGGACCGCTATGAGGGCATGCTTGTGGTTCGTAGTGAAATTCGTAGTATGTGTTCTCATCATCACCAACCCGTTGTTGGCGTTGCTTATATTGGCATTCTGGCTGCAGAAAAGCTGATAGGCTTGAGCAAATACACCCGCATCGCGCAGTGGTGCAGCCGCAGAGGTACTTTACAGGAAGAGCTCTGCAACGACATCGCGCGCGAGATCATGAAGGTCACATCTTCAAAAGATGTGGGTGTGTACATCCAGGCGCAACATGGATGCTGTGAAAATCGCGGCATTATGGCCCATTCCAGCCTCACCCAGACCACAGTGTTGCGGGGTGCGTTCCTGGCGGATCCGGGTGTGAAAAAAGAATTCATGGACAATATCAAATTGCAACAGGATTTCGCTCCCAGATGACCCTGGTTGACCAGAAATTCCAGATCAAGTAAACTAGTATCATCTCAATGATCTAGGAGCGATCATGCAATTCCATAGAACCGGTTTGGCTATCGCAGTGGCACTGAGCATCACAGGCTGTGGCGGTGGCGGTGGAGGACCGTCTGCCACATTGGGTTCGGTAGTGAGACCTGATGTGCCATACCATGCACCGGTACGCGTCAACTCCTTCCAACCGCATCATCAGCCATCCCAGTATCGTACTCCGCTGACAGAGATATACACACGTGACCTCAATGGCAACGGCAGCGACGAAGTGTTATGGTCGAATGTGGCCTTTGATTACACCGGACAGAACTGGGTAAACAGCCAGGTGCAGGTATTTGGCTTCAACACTGGTCGCTTCGCCAATGAGACAGCGTCGTGGTTTAAGCCTGGGGACAATGTGTACACAGGAGGCTTCCGAATCAACTTCGGTGATTTCAATGGATCCGGATTCGATGATGTGTTCCTGGCCACTTTCACGGACACACCCAACCACAACGGTCCCAGCGTGATGCTAGAAAATACGGTCGCTACAGTTGGTGGGGTGAGCCAGTTCCGGCGCACCACCATAGATTTTGGCGCTGTTCTACACAGCCATGATAGTGTAGTAGCAGATTTCAACGGTGATGGGATCAAAGATATCCTCAAGACCGGATCGGCACTGTTGCTGGGATCCAGCACCGGTAATTTCACTGTATACCGTTCTCCGGCCTGTTGCGTGCTTGGCAGCGCGGGCGGCGCAGGACTCAGCGCCGCTGATTACATGTCCGACGGTACTGTGACAGTGGTCATGACTGACGGGCCCGGACAAGGTGGTTCCAATTCAGATACCATCCTTTTCCGACCTCGCATCGCCAATGGCGAACTGTTCATGGAACAGATAGCGGTGTTGCCCACAGACAGGTTTTTCCTGCCAAAGTGGGATGGCATCGTGGACAGGACAGCACAGAGTCCACATGCTGTTCGCAACATAGCAATGGATTTCAACTCTGACGGACGACCAGATGTGGTGGTGTTTTCCACTATGCCGAAAAACGGCAACGTACATGGTTGGACCGAAGTGCAGTTCCTTAGGAATGACGGTGGCGGTTCATTTACAGATGTCACCGATTCAGTGTTGGCCAAATTCGAACATGGCAAAACGGTGACCTACAATCCCGCGCTGATAGACGTCAACAACGATGGCCTGCTGGACATCTTCATGAGCACCACCGATTATACTGGACAATCTAGCACCTCGGTGTTGCTGGCCACCCGAGAAGGGAAGTTTGTAGAATCTTATGTGCAGGTGTTTGATAATTTCGCCCAGCAGATTAAAAGCATGACAGCGGCGGCAGGTAATAATCAACCCATCGCCATAGTGGCTGGACCTGACAACACCAGATACCTGGTAAGTGGCGTAGAATACGAGCGAGATGGTCGGGCACAGATCGCGGTCTATGCTAGTTTGATCGGCCGCATGGGCACAGCGACCGCGCCGGCTACCATAGCCGCTCTGCAACAGATATGGCCTTGGATGAACCCTGCTGAAGCCAATGAAGTGCTGGCACGCACCAGCAGCGGTTTCATCGAAGGACTACCCGTTATTGATCTAGAACGCATATGGGCACCAGTAGGTGATCTGACCTTGACCATTGACGGTCAAAGGCGACCGTTGTCGGGTCATGTTTCGGTGCCGGGATTCAACGCCGCCAATCTAAAGAATATCACCGCCCTGGATGATCTGCGCAGAGATTTCCGTGTGGATCTTTCCGTGATGCGCCAACCTGTGCAAAATCTCACAGCAGATCATATATTGAGCACCACTGACCCCCAACAGAACTGGAGCAGCCGAATAGTGGGTGATGCCACTGTGCAGAATCTGGGATTCAGTGTGACAGGTCGAACCTCAGATCGATTTGCTAGTTCGGTAAGCACACGCAGGATGGGTGTCACGCAAGATTGGGACATCAATCTGGGCATAGCCCGCATGCCCGGCAGTCCCTGGATGAGTTTCTCGGGTGTGTTTGGCACCATCCAGGATAGCGTGATGGTGGACACCACTGTGGGCAGACATTGGTCAAATGGTGCTTTCGTGCAAGGCAGTGTGATGCAGACCACCACCAACTTCCAAACCGGCCTGATCGATCGGATCACTCCGCTGTGGAGCGCGTCGGGCATGGCAGGATGGCAGGATCAGGCATGGACTCTATACGGTGGAGTACAGCCTACCATAGTCGCTGGCTCCATGAGCATGACCTTGCCTACCAGTGTTGACAGGCAGGGTCGAGTCCGGTATACTAGATACAGCACTGACATCAGGAACGATCCGGTGATGTTCGCGGGCTTCCAGCGTCGCTGGCGCCACCAGGATCATTCCTGGGCTTGGTCAGGTGCCGTGAATGATCAGGGCAGTTATCGCATACAATTAAACTATCGCAAGGATTTTTGATGCCAGAACCGGCACCCCAGTATCTATCCCATTACAGCCTCAAAGAAGCGCTGATTGATGGGATAGTACCGTGGCAGGACATATACCTGGATCTCGGTGATGTTAAAGTTTACCAAGATAGGTATCCTGTGAGTCAAGGCCATCTCTTGTTTGTGCCCGAGCGTGACGCTCCAGGTGCTATCGCAGAAGCATTCCGCATGGCTTACCTCATGGGCGAAGCCATGATCCGGCGAGGAGAATGTGCAGCGTTCAACGTGGGCATGAACAAAAACCCTGAGGCAGGACAGACAGTAATGTATCCGCATGTGCATCTTATCCCGCGCCTTGCAGGAGACTGCCAAGACCCCACCGGAGGTGTTCGCGGTGTGATTCCTGGGCAAGCCAATTACAAGAAAACTGACTATAAAAACCCTACATATAAATAATGTTTCCAGCGGCCTTTTTGACGCTCATCCCGCTCTACAAATTCTGCGTGTCTTGCTCACATAGGAGACAATAATGGCAATGTATATTTCAACAAAAACATATGGCAATGATCGAGGGCTTTCATGTTGTTTCCGCCAATGGCGCAGCACACACAGCCATTGCAGCCTGTTGCATGGCTATTCGATTGGTATACGACTCGTGTTTGAAAGCGAAACCTTGGATGATCGCAACTGGGTCATGGATTTCGGTGGACTAAAAGCGTTCAAAGACTGGACCGAACACATGTTTGATCACACTCTCGTGATCGCCAAAGACGATCCACATCTCGACTTATTTTTGAAAATGGCTGACTTGGGGCTGCAAGACCAAGGTGGGGTATGTGACATCAGGCTGGTAGAAGCGGTAGGCTGCGAGAAATTCGCGGAACTGGCCTATCATGTGATGGCAGATATCTTGAAAACTTTCCAGGCAGATGAAACATGGCACCGCATGGACGATAAAGAGATCGTGGAATACGCACCACGCTATCCGGTGGGGCAAGGCGTGCGACTGAGATCGGTAGAGGTGTTTGAACACGAAGGCAACTCGGCGATCTATGAAGGATAATCACAAAGATGACGCAATGACGATACAGATTGGATTTATTGGATTAGGTAAACTGGGACTAGACTGCGCGGAAGTGTTTGCAGAAAAGTTCAAAGTACGTGGATATGATGTCATGCCTCGAACCAGTAAGATGGTAGAAGTGTGCGATATCGAAAATACTGTGAAAAAAAGCGATTGGATCTTTATCGCTGTTCCTACACCGCATGCAGACGGTTATGATGGATCGGTGCCTAGCTCACACATGGAACCCCGAGATTTTGGGCATGAAGCTGTGATCGATGCCATAAACAAGATCAATAAACATGCAGATTCTGCCAAGCGTGTGGTCTTGATATCCACGGTGTTGCCTGGCACCACGCGACGTCATTTTGCACCACTTCTGGCCACACAACATCAGTTCTTGTATAATCCCTATCTCATCGCCATGGGCTCAGTAAAATGGGATATGGCCAATCCTGAAATGGTCATGATCGGTACAGAAACCGGTGATCCTGCAGAAATGCGCGAACTGATCGATATCTATCGTCCTCTCATGAAAAACAATCCACGCTATGTCACAGGCACCTGGGACGAGTGCGAAGCCATCAAGATTTTCTACAACACCTTTATATCTGCCAAGGTTGGACTTGTGAACATGATACAGGATTTTGCCATAAAGATCGGACACATCAATGTGGATGTGGTCACAGATGCTCTTGCTCAATCCACCATGCGTATCATGGGTCCCAAATACATGACCGCAGGCATGGGTGACGCCGGAGCCTGCCATCCCAGAGACAACATCGCCCTGCGTTGGTTGGCCCAAGAATATGATATCGGGTATGATCTGTTTGATACCATCATGCATGCCCGAGAGATCCAGGCTCGGAATCTAGCACAGTTCTTGGTAGATCAGGCCGGAGATAACATGCCCATCGTGATCCATGGCAAGGCCTACAAACCCGATGTGCCTTATTGTATCGGATCATACAGCACCTTGATCGGATTCTATGTGAAAGAACTGGGTCGATCGGTACAGTATCTCGATCCCTTGGCCGATGATACTCAAGACGTGATATCTACGGTCTCCAAACCTTGCGTGTTGCTCATGGCACACAACCGAGCCATCACATATGGATACACCGGAGACGTGAGGGATGACACATTTTACTGTGATATACCGGCTGGTTCTATCATCGTCGACCCTTGGCGCAAAATTTGGGGTACCGGCGAGCATACCGTGATACATTATGGAAACACTCGTGCCTGATCTATCAGGCGTAGAAATTTCGATACTGTTGCCCACGCGTGGTCGAACAGATGCCCTCGAGTGCAGTGTGATGAGCCTGATAGATCAAGCTGCCCAACCACAAAACGTCGAGATACTGCTGGCGTTTGATGATGATGATCGAGATACTTCTCGATGGTTCCAGGCCAATCTGGCACCGAAGATCGATCAAGGTGGGGTCAAATTTACGTCGTGGGAATTCGCCAGGCTGGGATATTTGAGACTCAACGAATACGTGAATTACTTGGCCGGTCAGGCCACAGGACGATGGTTGATGTTCTGGAACGATGATGCCATTATGCAAACAAAATGCTGGGATCTACGCATTACCGAGGTGGATAAATTTGCAGTGTTGCGAATGCCTACACATCGAGAACACCCTTACGCGATATTCCCCATATTGCCGCGAGTCTGGCACACGCTGTTTGGTTATGTGTCGGCGCATCAGATCAGTGATGCCTGGGTAAGCCAGATCGCCTACATGCTAGATATCATGCACAATATTGATGTCGAGGTACTACACGACCGCCATGATCTCACCGGCAACAACAAAGATGCCACATATGATCAGCGCGTGATGCTAGAAGGTCGTCCCCAAGATTCACAAGATTTCAACCATACAGATTGGCGCCGCCGGCGCATGTCTGATGCCACACGCATCTGTGCAATGTTGGAACAGCAGGGCCGCGACATGAGTTGGTTCCGTAGTGTGATTAGCGGTACCCAAGATCCCTGGGCCAAGATGACCAGTGTCGAATATGATCCAAACCGTCAACTCACTGTGTTCAAATGATGCAGGATAATCTTTCGAAACGCATTTCAGATTACTGGAACCGACAGCCTTGCAATGTTGGTCACAGCAACGAAACCATAGGTACGGAAGCCTATTTTGATGCTGTCACTGCCAAACGCTATCGTGCCGAACCACACATCCTGGACTTTGCTGGATTCCATCTCTGGCGCGGACGTAGGATCATAGAGATAGGCTGTGGCATAGGAACCGATGCTGAGCAGTTCGCACGACACGGTGCAGAGTTTGTGGGCATAGACATCAGCCAAGAAAGCCTAGCTCTGAGCCGACAGCGGTTTGAAGTGTATAATCTAGAAGGTGAGTTCCATCTGGGGTCGGTAGTCGATATGGATTTTCTCAGAACCCTAGGCCAGTTTGACCTGGTGTACAGCTACGGGGTGCTGCATCATTTTCCTGACATGCGCAATCATCTTAGCAACATCAAATCACTGTTACGACCCGGGGGAGAATTGCGTTTCATGGTCTACGCCAAGAACTCCTGGAAGTATGCCATGATCCAGAAAGGTCTAGACCAATTCGAAGCACAAGCACAGTGTCCCTATGCCGAAGCTTTTACACGAGACGAGATCTATCACATGGTAGACGGACTTTTCCACATCGAGCGTATCAGGCAAGATCACTGTTTCATGTATAACATACCAGCCTACAAGCAAGGGAGATTCGAACTGGAACCCTGGTTCGAAGCCATGCCCGAAGTGATGCGCGCAGCCTTACGAGAATACCTGGGATGGCATCTCTTGATCAAGGCCAGATGTCTATGACCAAGATCGTGTATGTCACAGGATGCCTTGGTTTTATGGGCGCCCATGTGACCCGGGCCTGTCTTGCAGCAGGCATGCGCGTCATTGGTGTGGACAAGATGACCTATGCCAGCAATCAGTGGGCGTTGGAAGAGTTCCAACAAAACGCCAATTTCTACTGGCAGCATCAAGACATCAATGACCTTGGGCGCCTGGTAGACTGTGACTGTGTGATCAACATGGCTGCAGAAACACATGTGGATAATTCTATCATCAGCAGCGGAATATTCTTACACAGCAATGTCACGGGTGTGCACCATCTTCTAGAACTGATACGTCAACAGCCCGGATACAAACGACCTGTGCTGTTGCACTTTAGCACAGACGAGGTCTACGGGGACATCAGCCAGGGCAGTCATACCGAACAAGACCTTTTGCGTCCCAGCAACCCTTATTCGGCCAGCAAAGCCGCTGGAGACATGCTGATCATGGCCTGGGCACGGACCTACGGCATCCCTTACGTGATCGTGAGGCCCACCAATAATTATGGTATAGGACAGTATGTTGAGAAACTGATTCCAAAGTCTGTGAAGTATCTCGCTCTGGGGCGGAAAATTGACTTGCATGACAAGGGCGAACCTTGCCGCACCTGGTTGCACGCAGAAGATACGGCGCGTGCTGTGTTGTGCATCATTGACTCGGGCCAGCGCAACGGGATATTCAATATCGGCGGTAATGTAGAACTGAAAAATGCTGACGTGATAAAAAAAATACTGCAGGCATATCATGGTGTCAATCTCGATCATGTGTGGTCTGATTACATCATTGACAGCCAACGCGATGGCCAAGATGTGAGATATAGCATAGATGACAGCAAGCTACGCAGTCTAGGTTGGCGAGCTGAGACCAATTTTGACCAGGCCTTGGCCGAAATAGTTGATCATTACCGGAAGAATTTCGTATGGTGAAGCACTATCTGGTCAGCGCAGTTCGCCCGGTACGTTCAGGATGGCATCTTGAACGCAACAAAGACCTATACAAAAACTATCATAAAATGTATGAGATCAGCTTGGCCAGTTTCCGCCGATTTGTAGCGGAGCCATTTGAAAGCATATTATGGCAGGATCCGGTCAATGACAATGAACAATACACCATAGAAAACTGGAAGGCCATATGGGACCTATGGCACCGAGAGCCCTGCAACATATTCTGGGCTGGTGCCGACACCATTATGACACAGCCAACAGAGTTGTTCACTGACCGATTTCCGGAATACCGATTGTTCAACTATACCGATCCTAGGCAGTGTGCAGAATTTGCGCATTACTACAATAATGATCTACAGTATTTTCCGTATACCATGTCGCGAGAAATCTGGGATCTTGGTCAGGATCTGTGGCAAGGCCTGGAGCAGCATCCACAACGCAACTGGGGGTTCGATCAACTTAGGAACAACTATATGTTTTGGAGCCAAGACATCGACGACAGCGATCGTTGCCATCCCAAGTTGGCCTACCAGTGCCTGGGCCGCGCACCTAACTCGGTGACCGACCATTGGAACGGTGTGAAAGCCAACGAGGCCCACATCTGGCATTTCCATGGCAGCAGATCCAGTGGCTCGATCTTGACAATCATGCAACAACTTGCCAGGGAACTTGAACTATGAAACACATACTTGATCTAGTGAAAAACCACATCGATGAGAGGCTGGCAAATCGCACGTGGCAAGCCGGTCAAGACTTTGTGAACTATGCCGGTGCCTATTACGACAGCGCAGAATATGTGGCTGGCATAGAAAGCCTGCTCAAGGGCTGGCTGGTCATTGGTGATTGCGGCATCAGATTCGAGCGAGAGTTTCCAGCACAGTTTGCCAAGACGCACGGCATACTGACCAACTCTGGATCGTCCAGCAATCTCTTGATGATGGCATCGCTGACCAGCAAGCGTGGATACAATCTGCCCCGTGGAACCCGAGTGCTCATGCCTATAGCAGGATTCCCTACCACACTGAATCCCACTCTCCAGATGGGATTTGAACCTGTGTTCGTGGACATAGAACTAGATACATTGAATCTCGATGTGGCACAGTGTGAAAAAGTGTTGGAAGAGAATCCTGATATCCGAGTGATCACTTTTGCGCATGTGTTGGGTAATCCGCCCGATATGGATCGACTCATGGCCCTGGTCAAAAAATATAACCTCATCTTGCTAGAGGACTGCTGTGACGCACTAGGCAGCACCTATGATGGTCAGCCACTGGGATCGTTCGGCCTCATGGCATCGTGTTCGTTCTATCCTGCGCACCATATGACCATGGGCGAAGGTGGGTTTGTGGCTACATCTGATACTAACCAAGAAGTCATACTGCGCAGTTTCCGTGAATGGGGCCGTGGTTGCTATTGCGTAGGACCCGAAGCCAACAAACTCAAATGCGGCACCTGCGGCAAGCGTTTCTCAGAGTGGATGCCTTGCATGCCCGGAGAGATCTTCGATCACAAGTATGTGTATGACGAGATCGGTTATAATCTCAAACCCATAGAACTGCAAGCGGCCATGGGATTGAAACAACTTGAAAAATTGCCAGAGATACATCGTCTGCGTCGACGTAACTATCAATTGCTGTTTGACATCTACCAAAAGTATGAAGAGTTCTTCCACTTGCCCAGAGCACAAGCCAAATCAGATCCGTCTTGGTTTGCTTTTCCATTGACTATCAGGAAAAAGGCCCCATTCGCACGCACAGAACTCTGTGACTATCTCGAAGACAAGTTGATCCAGACACGGCCTTACTTTGCTGGCAACATCATGCTACAACCGGCCTATAGCCATCTCATGGATCCTGTTCGAGCCAGAGATGATTTTCCATGTGCCACTCAGGCCATGACCAATACATACTTCCATGGAACATCACCAGTGATCATTCCCGAACAGATCGCTTATATTGGTGAAGTAGTGGACAGTTTCATGAGTTTATACATATAGGAATTCGAATGAAGGGCAGTGAATACATAGCCAAATTCCTCAAGGCCATTGGCGCCAACAAAGTTTTCCTCGTGCAAGGAGGAGCCATATCATTCATGGTAGATGCTATCTATCGAGAACCCGACATAGATTTTATCTGTTTCCAACATGAACAGGCAGCGGCCATGGCAGCCGATGCGCTATGGCGCACCAATGGACAGTTGGGAGTAACCATGGCCACCAGTGGACCTGGAGCCAGCAATCTCGTCACAGGTATCGCATGTGGTTACTACGACAGCATACCCAGTTTACACATCGCCGGCCAGGTCAATTACAATGAGCAACGGCAATATCGCGGGGCACCAGTGAGACAGGCTGGATTCCAACAGATGGACATCGTCAGCATGGTGTGTCCAGTGTGCAAATATGCCGTGGCGGTGAGCAACCACGAGGAGATGCGTGAAGCACTCAAGACTGCAGTAGAACAGGCCTATGCCGGTCGTATGGGTCCTGTACTGGTAGACATCCCCATGAATCTGCAGAATGAAGAGATGGCCGACAGTGAATTACTGCTGCCGGATCCCACGACTTGGGCTGCTGACCAAAACATCGATCTCCAGCAGGTCGTGGACCATGTAAATCAATTCTTCAAGAGCAGTCAGCGTCCATTGGTGATATTCGGTGCCGGGGTTGGGCTGGCTGGCCAACAAATCTGTCTAGAAACATGGCTACGCGATACTGGTATTCCGTTCGTGGCCACATGGGCATCGTTGAATTACTTCGATCACAGCATTCCAAACTATGTAGGACATTTTGGCGTCTACGGCAATCGAGCCGGAAATTTTGCCATACAAAATGCCGACAAGATCTTGGTGTTAGGGTCTAGACTCGACAACCGTCAAAGGTCCGGCAATCCCAACAACTTTGCCCCACATGCTGAAATACTGTGCGTGGACATCGACCCGGCCGAATTAGAGAAACTAGATCCTGCTCGTTATCAGACACAGATGTTTGATCTCAGGAATCTGCCCGATGTGCTGGCTGGTGTACAAGCACCCGCTATCAGCACAGAATGGGCTTCATACATAACCGACATGAAATCTCGATATTTCAATCAAGACACCAGTGGATACAGTCGAGATCATGGAACTATGAGTCCTTACCGAGCAGTGGAAAAACTTTTGACCCTGGCTGACAAAGATGCTGTGATCACCACCGACGCTGGTGCCAATCATTGTTGGGTCTATCAGACCTTCTACAAAGACAGAGATCAATTGTTGATGACCAGTTCCGGCCACTATGCCATGGGCTATGCTCTTCCGGCCAGCATTGGTGCTGCATTGGTGCAACCCAGTCGCCAACAGATTTGTTGCAACGGCGATGGCGGCATACAGATGAATCTACAAGAACTGCAGACTGTCAAACAGTACGACCTCGATGTCAAGGTTATGATTTTCAACAATCAAGGCCTAGGAATGATCAAACAATTCCAAGACACTTACATGGGCGGGCGGCATGTTGCCACGTCAGATGACGGTCCTGGCAGACCCAACTTTGCCAAGATAGCCGATGCGTTTGATTTTGATTATGTTCGTGTGCAGACTCTAGAAGAGATCACCAGTGATCTCTTGGCTTCCGGGCGCAGAATCATCGAGATCGTAATCGATGAAGGTTGCACCATAGAACCCAAACTAGAAATGGGCAGACCCATCAACGATCAGATGCCTTATGTATCAGACCAAGAGTTTTCAGACGGCAACCGATTCATCTCCTACGAGAGGATGCGTTGAAGATACTGATCACCGGTGCAGGCGGATTCCTGGGCAAAATACTTGCCCAACACTTTTCTCACGAGCATGAAGTGCATGCAGCAGCTAGGAGTGATTTGGATCTAAAAAATGCTGCCATGTTGGAAGCATTTTTCCATACGTCCTTTGACGCAGTGATACACTGCGCCGCATCTGGTCGCGACACAGCAAGATCCACCGACCCCAGCATCGTATACGACAATTTGCTGTCATGGAACAATCTGCTAAACCATAGACAAAAATACAGCATGTTGATCAACGTGGCCACTGGTGCCGAGTTTGATATCGATCATGACATAAATCTAGCCAAAGAATCGGACATCTGGCATCGGTCGCCTACGCAAAGTTATGGGCTCAGCAAGAACTTAGTAGCCAAGGCATGCCAAGGCTTGGATGGATTTTTCAGTCTACGATTGTTTGGATGTTTTGATCCCAGCGAATTGGAAATGCGTCCTATACGGAAGTGCAGTCAACTGTTGAAGACCCAAACACCATTTCCAATTTCCGGAGATCGTCCGTTTGATATGGTGTCAGCGGATGATTTTGCCGTCGTGGTGTCTGCAGTTTTGGATGGCAAAATACATGACAAAGATCTAAATGTCGTGTATAATAGAAAGCACACGCTGGGCCAAGTTTTGAAGATCTACAGCCGTTTGCACGGGCTAGATCCAGATTTGGTGCAGATTGAGTCCACTGATCCGAAACACTATACCGGAAACAGTGCCCGCCTTGATCGATATCAATTACCGTTGATGGGCTTAGAACAAAGTTTGGCCAATTATCTATGAAAAAAGTCTATGTCAGCTGGAACGATGTGCAGCGCCAAGTGCAAGAGCTAGTGCGCCAGATGTGGCACGATCGCTGGGTACCGGATTATGTGGTGGGTATCACACGCGGAGGACTCACACCAGCCAATCTCATCAGCCAGTATCTAGATGTGCCCATGCACGCACTCAAAGTGAGCTTGAGAGATGGCAATGAAGATTGCGAAAGCAATTTGTGGATGCAGGAAGATGCTGCCGGTCGCAAAAACATCTTGATAGTGGATGACATCAACGATTCAGGTGCCACACTGAACTGGATACGCGATGACTGGGGATCAGAGATCGAATGGGGTCGCAACGTGCGTGTGGCAGTGCTGTATGACAACGAAAGCAGCCACAGCATCCATACTGCTGATTACTCAGCAGAATCGATCAACAAGGCCTCTGATCCCCAGTGGATCGTATTTCCCTGGGAGGAATGGTGGAGGCGTTGGAACCCGGATGAACAACATACCTAAGGAGGAAGCATGAGTACCATCACAAACTTGAATGACCGATTTTTTGACAGACCGTTGTTGAGCGTGGACAACCGCACGCTCTACTGGATCATAGGCCTGGCGGCCACTCTGATCATGGCCATGACCGTGGCCGACTTCGCGGCCGCCAAGTTCCTGGATTTTGGCTGGGTGGTTACACCTGCAGGCGCGCTATTGTTCGCCGTGGTGTTCGTGGTGAGAGACATGCTGCACAAGCTGGCCGGAGCGGCCATCACCCAGCGTGTGATCTTGCTGGGCGTGTGCTTAAACCTCGCGGTAGCGGCTTTCATGTACGCCATGACCTTCATACCCGCGCCAGAGTTCCGTCCCAGCACCAACTTTGATGCTGTATGGAAGATGAGCCTGGGCATCGTGATCGGATCAGAGATAGCCACCGTGGTCAGCCAGTGGGTCAACACCCTGGTATATCAGAATCTATGGGAACGCGACTGGGGTTCGTGGACAAGGACCTTTGTCAGCAATCTGGCCAGCCTGCCAGTAGATGCCGTTTTATTCGTGCTGTTTGCATTCGTGTTCATCCCCCCGCTCTTGGGTGGTGATGCCATGGACCTCAACAAGGCCATCGCGAGAATAGTGTCAGGTAGCACCCTGTTCAAACTGGCAGTGATCTTGGCGCTCACACCCCTGGTCAGCTTGGCACCCTGGCGTGAAGAAGCCAGGAACATGAAGTAACTCAATGACCAACAACTCTTCGGCAGTGATCGGCGCAGGGGTTGTTGGTCTGACCACTGCCTACTACTTGGCCAATGCGGGTCATCGTGTCACGGTCTATGACAGTGAACA
>Ga0194115_10003248_pt1 | contig 18414 bp, 9 predicted proteins | sample TA2MahsurfametaG_3_FD_148656 | JGI IMG/M metagenome (GOLD analysis project Ga0194115, IMG submission 148656) | Freshwater microbial communities from Lake Tanganyika, Tanzania - TA2015002 Mahale S4 surface | ecosystem: Environmental > Aquatic > Freshwater > Lake | place: Tanzania: Lake Tanganyika... | reverse complement strand
AAATCTACTTGAATTCCAGCAATATCTAAAACAAAATTATCAACAATACCCTCAATAGTAGATCCATTACGAGCAACAGTTAAGTTGTTTGTCGACCAACTAGCAGCATCAGCGAGAGAAACAATATTTCCTGAAGATGGAGTTGCTGGTAATGTTAAAGTCCATGCTCCACCTGATGTGTCAGCTAAAATTCTATCTCCTGATACTGCAGTATATGTTGTAGTTTTTACTGTGTAATTAGGAGATGCAGATGCACCTTGAGCACCCTGTGCTCCTTGAGGTCCAATAAGACCTTGTGCTCCTTGAGGTCCTACATTACCTAAACTTATAACTGTTGTTCCTATACCAACTCCAAGAGTATCCTGACGAATGAATAACTTTCCATCATAATGGTTAATAGCTAGTTCACCAAGACCCAACTGACCTGTTGTTGGGATTTTACCTTGAACTAACGAGCGTTTAACTTTTATGGTAGGATTAGTATTCATTCATACTCATAGGTGGTATGTACCTTAAACCCAATATATATTGGGAGTTTTACCTATTTATGTAAAATCCTCTGATTTCTTTCTAGTAGTTTTTTGATTTTCAAGTTTTGTTAATTTGTCATTCAATTCATTTATAGTTGATGATAAAGAATTAATTTTTGCTTCATAAACAACTACTTGATTAGAAAGTTCAGATACTTTTTTTTGATAGGCAGATAACAAAGATTGGTAATCAATATCATTCATCAGAATGTTCCAGCATCTACAGTAATATTTTCAAGAAATCTTTCTGAACCAGTACAAGAAATAACTTGTGATGTTCCTGCACAATCAGTGACCCAAAGTGCCTTAACTTCAACTTCTGCATAAGCATTTGCAGTCAGAATGTTACTTGCTTCAGAAACATCAGAAGCAATAGCAATTCTTCCAGCACTGTCATCCCAATAAACTGAAGCTTTCTTGGCAGTTCCACTGTACCAGTTGAACAGAACACCAATATCAATATTGAGGTCTGAAGAAGGTGGGACAAGAACACCACCACTATTAATTAATCCTAAATCAATCAGTGAATCTTCAACCTTTAATGTTCCAGTATTAACTTCAGTTGTATTACCCAAGACATACAAATCACCAGCAATAGTCACACTGTTAGCAAATCCTACTGCACCAGTTACTGCTGTCAGAGTAATTGCAGTGGTTCCATCACTTGCTTGGATATCATTACCACCAACTTTAATATCACCAGCAAAGGTTGTTAAAGTGTTGGAAGATAAAGTAATATTGGTGTTACCATCCGATGCTTTAATATCATTACCAGCAACCGTAACATCTCCAGCAACTGTAACATCAGCGCCAGAGAACGTAAGAGCAGTTGTTCCACCACTTGCTTTAATATCATTACCTGTAACTATCAAATCTCCAGCAACTGTAACATCAGCGCCAGAGAACGTAAGAGCAGTTGTTCCACCACTTGCTTTAATATCATTACCCGTAACTGTCAAATCTCCAGCAACTGCAACATCAGCGCCAGAGAACGTAAGAGCAGTGGTTCCATCACTTGCTTGGATATCATTACCACCAACTTTAATATCACCTGCAAAGGTAGTTAAAGTGTTAGAGGTAAGAGTGATATTAGTATTACCATCAGATGCTTTAATATCATTACCAGCAACCGTAACATCTCCAGCAACTGTAACATCAGCGCCAGAGAACGTAAGAGCAGTTGTTCCACCACTTGATTGAATATCATTACCACCAACTTTAATATCACCTGCAAAGGTAGTTAAAGTGTTAGAGGTAAGAGTGATATTAGTATTACCATCAGATGCTTTAATATCATTACCAAATATTTGTAAATCACCTGTAACCTTTACGTCACCAGTGGAAGGATTGACTGATAATCCAGCACCAACTCTTAAAGTTTCTCCATTTTCACCAGCAAGAGTATCAACAAAGGTTACATAGTAATCAGCATTTGTTGAAGTGCCTGTAGTGTCTACAGTAATTGCTCTGGTTGCAGTTGATGCAACACCAGTGATTGTTCCACCACCACCATCAAAAACTATACTTCCAACACTTAATGTATTTGTTCCTGGATTATAGTAAATACCATCATCAGTATAGACATTTTCACCAGTTGCAGATTCATTATGAGAATCTACAAATGTTACATGATAGTTTGCATTTGTATTTGATGCTGTAACTGTATTAACTTGAGTTGCAACGCCATCAAATGTTGTGGCAGTAACAATTCCAGAAAAGATTGCATCTCTCCATTTCTTTCCTACAATTCCTAAATTATAAGTTGCATCATCAGTTGGAACAAGATTTGATTTGAATTCTCCAGCAACTACAATATCATCAGCATTTGAATCTCCAAGGTTAATAGTACCACCTTGGAATGTCACATTTCCTACAAATGTAGATACTCCAGAGACATTTAAATTTCCACCAATATTAACACTCTTCTCAATACCAACACCACCTTCAATTACAACAGCACCATTATCTTTTGTTGTTGAGTCTGTTGTATTACTAATCGTAGTAATACCAGAAATATCTACATTACTATTGATATCGAGTAATGTAGTATTAAATGTAGCAATACCAGTAAATACTGGGTTGGCAGATCCACTTGCCCAGGTTAAATTACCACTACCATCATTAGTTAGAACTGATGATATATCACCTTGAGTTCCTGGAAGTGTATAAGTTACATTAGAAGCAATATTGTCTGGTGCTTTTAATGCAACATAATTTGAACCATTAGTTGTTCCTTCAACTAACCTAACAGAACTACCAACTGATGAAGTTTCTTTGGTCCAATATCTATGAGAACCTACAAACTTATTGTTATTGGTTGTACTATCAATACCTACAAAAAAATCAAATGAGTCTGTGGTAAAGGCTGGTTCACCTGCTTTTAAACCTGGCAGATTTGATAAAGCACCTCTTTTAACCTGTAATACTGGTGCTGGCATGGCAATCTATGCTGTTTTTTACTATTTAGTATTCTTAAAAACTTCCTGCATCCAAATCAATTTTATCATCTAAGTCTGTATCCAATCTATCTATGAAAGTAGTTGCATATCCAACCAATCCAGGTTGTATAGTTTCAGTTCCTGCTGCATAGTTTAAAACATCATCTGGATTAACCATTTTATATTTTTGTGATGCTGCATCATAAACCATCACATACTTATCATTTACTGAATTAGAATCAAAATCTACTAAATCTTGGAGTCGTGTCACTGTTATTTGAGGATAAACTTCTAATGTTGATTGCGTATTTAACTCTGTAGTAAAATTTGTTGTTGTAAAATTAACTTCTATATCCATTAGGATGCAGTTCCTTTTACTATAACAGTTCCTTCAACAACTTTATTCACTGTTGTAGAATATGTTATTAATACATCATATACATATCTACCTGTTGGGATAGTAGAAGTTATGCTACTAGCCATTCCAACATTAACAATTCCTTGTGTAGGAGAAACTGGAGTCACAGTAAATGAATAATATGAAGAAGCATTGTAATGTTTCCTCATTTTTGCAGATAACGTGTATCCAGTTAAATTAATTGGAGCCCCATCTTGTTTTAATTTTAATGATGTAACAAAGGTTGTTCCTTTATCAATTGTTAAATTGACTGATGGTACTGCCATTTTAAATAGTTTTTAATTATTTATTACCACTTATCAACAGGACATTTTTGACCTGGAAGTCTTACTTTAACTGGCATAAAACAACCACATTTTTTACATTGTCTTGTTGGTTTGAAAAAATGTTCGCATTGCAAACAAATTTTCATTTTATCTACTGCATCAAGAATTTCAGATTCTGCCTGTTTATAAGATTATTTATGAAACTCTCATAATAAAGGCAAGTGCATAGTATGGAGGTCTGTTTTCGTGATACTTATCTCCACCAGTGCTTCCAGTAACTGTTTGAAATCCATTAGCACCATCTCTGCCACCTCCACTTGATGTAGGTCTTGATGGTCCTGCAGTATTATCTAGGTGAGTGTGTGCAGGCATTTCTGCAGTAGTCAGTTGGTGGGCAGTTTCTCCACCTCTATTACCAGGAGTATAGTTAGCACTTAATACTCCAGTAGATGTATTAAATCCTGGACCTGTAGTTTTTACAGTTCCACTTCCATTACCACTGTGAGCACCAACAATAAAACGATTTCTTAAATCTGGTGTTCCATCGGTTCCATCACACAATCTCCAATTACTTAATGCTGGATTTGTAGAAAGTTGTGCAATAGTTCCCTTCCACATGATAATACCACCAACAGGAATAGTTCCATTTCCATCAAAACTTGCAGCCGTAACATCACCAGTGACTTTTAAATCACCAGTTACAAGTACACCACCACCAGCAGCAGTGTTTCTGCATCTCATTCTTTCAGTTCCACTATCGGTCTGGAAGATAATTGCAGAGTCATCTTGCTGATGAAAGATTGCACCGGAGTTGGTGGAGGTGATCTTTAATCTGTTTCCAGTACCAGCACTTTCACTAATACCTAAAGCTCCTTTTAAAGCAATCCCAGGATTTGCAGTAGTTGCAACTTCTACTGGTTTGTTAACTTCTACTGGTTTGTTAAATGCAATTCTAGTGCTACTAAATCCTGCAATAATATCATTATAATTGGAACCATTATATTTTCTAATTTCAAAATCTGCAGTAGATTGATTTGGAAGTCTGACTGTAATAATCTTGCCATTTCCATGAAGTCCTGATACTGGACCATTGCCAACTTGGAATGAATTATTACTGACACGTAATAATCCACTTAAGGAAGCATCACCACCAACTTCTAAATCATATGATGCTGCAACTGCATTTGTTCCAACACTTAACCCTACTGAATTAAATTGTAAATTTGAACTTCCTGCTACAACATTTAATGAGTTTTTAAACAAAACCTGATTTGCAGAACCTGCTGTCAATCCTGAACCTTGAGCACCTTGAGGTCCTTGGAAACCTTGAGGTCCTCGCAAACCTTGAGATCCTTGTGGTCCTCTAATTCCTTGAGGTCCTTGGAAACCTTGAGGTCCTTGTGGTCCTCTTAAACCTTGAGGTCCATTTAATCCTGGAGAACCTTGAGGACCTTGAGATCCTTGAGAACCTTGAGGTCCTTTACCACCTTGATTACCTTGAGAACCTTGATTACCTTGAGCACCCTGTGCTCCTTGAGGTCCTTGTAATCCTCCTGTTCCTTGAGGTCCAGGAGGTCCTGAAATTGAACTATCATTTCCTGGTGGTCCTTGGAAACCTTGAGGTCCTTGGAAACCTTGAGGTCCTCTTAAACCTTGTGGTCCCCCACCTTGAGCACCTTGGAATCCTTGAGGTCCTCTTAAACCTTGTGCTCCCTGTGCTCCTTGAGGTCCAGAAATACCAATACCTTGTGGTCCCTGCGCTCCTTGAGGTCCTTGGAAACCTTGAGGTCCTCGGAAACCTTGAGGTCCTTGTGTTCCTTGAGGTCCACCAATACCTTGTGGTCCCTGCGCTCCTTGAGGTCCTTGGAAACCTTGAGGTCCTTGAGGTCCTTGGAAACCTTGAGGTCCTTGTGGTCCCAAAGAACCTCCAACACCTTCTGAACCTTGAGGTCCTTGGAAACCTTGAGGTCCTTGGAAACCTTGAGGTCCTTGGAAACCTTGAGGTCCTTGGAAACCTTGAGGTCCTTGAAGACCTTGTGCTCCTTGGGGTCCTATAGGTCCTCTAATTTGACCCACATTATTCCAAGTAGTTCCATCATAAACCCACAAGTTGCCTGTTGCTTGATCTATGACACCATTTCCTGCTACTGCAGATGGAAAGGCAGTATTGAGAGTTGTTTGTGGATTATTAGGTGGTTCTTCATTTACATCTACAACAGATCCAACAATAGTAACTGCAGTTCCTGCTGAACCTTGAGCACCTTGAGGTCCTTGAAAACCTTGAGGTCCTTGGAAACCTTGAGGTCCTTGGAAACCTTGAGGTCCTTGTGGTCCTCTAATACCTTGAGGACCACTAAATCCTTGAGAACCTTGAGGACCTTGAGATCCTTGAGAACCTTGAGCACCTTGAGGTCCTTGAGGTCCTGAAAGACCAATACCTTGAGGTCCTTGGAATCCTTGAGGACCTCTTTGTCCTTCAGGTCCTTGTGGTCCTCCTATTCCAATGCCTTGAGGTCCTTGAAAACCTTGAGGACCTCTTGGTCCTTGAGGTCCTTGGAAACCTTGAGGTCCTGGAGATCCTTGAGGTCCTTGAGAACCTGGAGAACCTGCAACTCCTTGAGGTCCTTGGAAACCTTGAGGTCCTTGGAAACCTTGAGGACCTCTTAATCCTTGAGCACCTTGAGGACCAGAAATACCAATACCTTGAGGTCCTTGAAATCCTTGAGGTCCTCTTAATCCTTGTTCTCCCTGTGCTCCTTGAGGTCCTATTGGTCCTTGTGGTCCTTGAGGTCCTTGAGGTCCTTGAGGTCCTGGAGATCCTTGAGGTCCTTGAGGTCCTGGAGATCCTTGAGGTCCTGGAGATCCTTGAGGTCCTTGAGGTCCTGGAGATCCTTGAGGTCCTGGAGATCCTTGAGGTCCTTGGAAACCTTGAGGTCCTTGGAAACCTTGAGGTCCTGAAAAACCTTGAGCTCCTTGTGGCCCTAATGGACCTTGAGGTCCTTGAGGACCACGAATTCCTTGTGGACCAGGATTTCCTTGAGGTCCTGGGGGTCCAGAAACACCATCTGAACCTTGAGGTCCAGGAAATCCTTGAGGTCCTCTTTGACCTGATGCTGTAGCCCAACTAACTCCTAAACCTGGACCTAATGATTTTAAAAAATAATCTTGAGTTTCTGGACCAACATTTCCATAAGTATCAGCAATATCTCCTCTAAATCTGGTTGTAGTTACTCCAATATCCAATCCATATTGTGGAATAGTTGTCCCTATACCAAGACTTCCTGTGCTTGGAATAAAGACTAATGAATTGGGAGAAATATCTATAGATGTTAATGCAGATCCTGCTCTAAATGTTGTAAATCCAATATATCTTAAAACACTATCAACTGGTTCTTCTACTATTGTCCCCGAACTAATGGTAATTGTTGCAATTCCTAAACCATCAGTTACTACACCAGTAACAAAAACACCAGGACCTATAAAGTTTAACTGTGTAATAGAACCTACACCAGCAGCACCACCAACAATATTTCCTTCATCTCTAACTGTCAATCCAAGTTCAAATTGACCTGGGGGAACAGGACGCCAAAATCTTTGTTGATACCCTGAAATACCAACAACAAAATATTGAGACCCAATTGGAAGTTCTTGAGTAGATGCATCACCTAAATTAGGTTCAGCTTGATTTAACCCAAGAAACTGGTATCTATCTAAACTTAATCTCGATAAAGGAGTATTTACAACTCTTCTACTTAAGTATCTTGCCATAATTGGGTTCCACTATCCCCCTTTGATATGTCTATTTATTATTGATTAAGAGTTTCTAAAATACTGATAGTATATTTTAAATGGTTTGGTGTTGTAGATGAAACACCAATTATTTTTAATCTATCAGTTTTTAAAGCAGTTCTTTCCAAAACTAATCTTCCATCTAAAAGAACTAGTGCATCATTAGGAGGAATTGTTGCTTCATAAATTAATTCTGTTGTAGTTGTGGTAATTCCTCCAGCAGAAGATCTATTATCCCTTTCATGATAAAAACTCACTGTTCCAATTCCAGTACCAGTATTAGCAACTTGTGCATAGAGAACTACACTGGTGTAACCAGTTTTAGTAGTGTAAATTCCAACATTAGATGTTGGGACAACATCTGCAATAGTTTTATATTGATTTAAAGGTAACTGTGCCATAATTGATTATGATTGGAGTGCAATAATTAAAGGTGTAACTTCTGCCTGTAAGCTCTTACTGAAAGCTTGACCACTGATAGTTCCAGTATTTTGATTGATTGTTATACCCTCACTAATTCTGAAGTTTCCTCCTTGATCTGTGCTGGTGAATGGAACTGCTCCACCATTTGTAGCAACAATTTGATTTTCAGTAATTGGAACTGCACCTTTAGAAGGAATAGCATTAACAATATTTATACCTGTTCCAACATATTCAAAGGTAATGCTACTTGCAATAATTTTACTAGATTGATACAAATAAACTGTTGTACCAACTCCAATTAAAGGAGCATAGGTGAGGAATTCATCAAGAACTATTGTAGTAGTTCCTCCAGCAGAAACTACAGATGATTCAGTTGGTCTAAAGAAATACTTTTCAAGTTCTACATGACCTGTAGCAGCAACTCCAACTGGAGGTGCTGAAATAGTTACTTGTGGAGGATTGTCAATATCATAACCAGTTCCAGAGGCAAGAATTTCAACTGAAGTAATAGTTCCTGCAGCAGAAACATTTGATTCAAAAATTGCTGCTTCTGCTGGAATGAAGAAGTCTGAATTTGGAGGAAGATCTATGACAATTTCAACTGGAGAACTTGAATCATATCCAGAACCTGGATTGTCAATTACAACTCTATTTACGAAATAATATTGAGTTCCAATAACAGCAATTTGTCCATCATAAGGTCTTTGACCTTGCGAAAGAATTGTTTCTGGTACTGCAGTAGTTCCAATGCCAATAATACTTGTAACAATTCCTGATCTTGAAGTTATAAATGAATTTGCATTGGATGAATATGTCTTTGCTATATCTTTATATTGATAATAAGATCCTACTCCAGACTGATATGATTTTGGAACAGTAATATTTTGAATAATATAAGTTGAAATTCCTGCAATATGTTTTATTGCTTCTATTTCTGCAGTTTTTACATATCCTGTGGTAAGACCTGTTGGAGGAGGAGATGTTTCATTAAGATAAGTCAGAGAACCATCTGCAGAATCTCTATATGACAATCCAGCATTTATTGAGTTTTCATTACCAAGAGTCAATAAATCAGAACAAATTGCTTCTACTATAATTTTAGAATCTCTTCTACACTTATCTCTTCCTACAATAGACCCACCATAATCAAATGCAGTTCCAAAACCACCAAAAGGACCATCAGTGCTTGTAATAAATCCTACGACTTCCGATGCAATAAAGTCTTTATTACTTCTCAATAAAGAAACTGAATCTTTAAAAGCATCAGATGCTCCTACTCCAACATTAATTACAAGTCTATCTACATTATCTCCAGTTGGCGATTCAACTATAGTTCCAGTAAATTGAAGTGGCGTTGCCCCATTTGAAACCAGTGCATAATTACCAAAACTACAGTTGCTGTTGTTGAGGTCACAAACTCCTCCACTATCACAGAATACTGCAGTATCACAACAAATAGTAAAGAGTGAAACTAATTGAGCATATCCAAAGTTTGTAATAGAAACACCAATACCACCTTGATTATATTGAGTGTAAGCATCAAGAACCATGGACTTAAATCCACCAGCTCTATTTCCATCAATTCTCATTCCAATACTATCTGGAACAAAGTTCGTGCAGTTCTGAATATAAGGTGACTGCCAATCTTGCTCTGTTCCATTTGCATATCCATTCCCTCTTGTTGGGAATGAAATCATAGCTTTGCCAGGATTACTTTCTCCAATAAAGGACATTTGTGCTACATAACATCCTCTTCTGACATGGAATAAGTCAGTTTTATCTTTAGTTGTAACAAGAGTTCTTCTTAAATCTTCCCCAACAACTGCAACTCTTTCATTCAACTGAATTGGACCATCTTCAATGTAAATACCTGCATAAACCCTAATAGTATCTCCAGATTCTGCTATTGAACATGCTTTTTTAATGGTTAAGAAGGCATCTCCAGGACCTGTTCCACCATTAGAATCACTACCAAGTTTATTAACAAACCACTCATTTCCAATTCTTGCTCCTGATGGTTGCCAAGTTAATTGACCAGCAGGATAATTAATGTTTGGTGCTGCTGCTGGACCACTATCGATAATAGTAGTAACAATCCCTGTGCAAGTATAAATTGCAGAAACTACATTCGCACATCCATTTGGATTGATATTTGAATCTCCATCAGCAATAATTTCAATATCAATAAGTTGAGTGACACTAGATCCTATTGATTGGTGTGATATGGGTATTGGAGAATTGTTAATAATATATCTTGCCAAATAAGCAATGCTACTAATACCAGCAATGGTTGCAGTTTTTACATATCCTGCAGGAAGAGCACCTGGAAGTGGTGAGCTATCATCTAGGTGTTGTAATACAACTCCATTATAGTAAGATAAACCTGCTCCTACTGATTGAGAGTTTCCACCTCTAGAAATATCAAATGCAATGGCATCTACAATTAATCTAATATCTCTCTTACACTTAATTGGTCCATTGATTGGTCCTGCGAGACCATAATCAAATTGAGAACTTAAATCATTTTCACCAATATTACCAAAAGGACCATCAGATGCAGTAATAAATCCTACAACTTCATTCGCAATAAAATCTTTATTTCTAATTAAAAGATTTGCAGCATCAACAAATCTTCCAGAAACACCAAGTGCTTGAGAACCAAGAACAGAATATGCATACCCTACAGTATTATTTGAATCAATTACTTCACCTCTAACTCTCAAATCACCAGCAACATCTAAAGTTCTTGTTGGTGATGTTGTATTAATACCAACAATAGGATGAATATTTTTCAGTAATTGACCTTCATTTGAAGTTACTGAAGTAACGCCAAGATTTTTAAATGTTGCTAATGTTGCTCCAAGACCAACATCAAGAAGTGCTGTTGTAGTAATTCCAGATACAAAAAGTTGGTCTATTGAAGATATTCCTACAAATTCTCTGCTAATAGTAGCAATACCAGTATAAGATTGATCAATAGTGGCAAAACCAACTGTAGCAAATCCAATATATGCTTCACTAATAGAACCAATACCAATTGTCGCAATACCAGTATAAGATTGATCAATAGTGGCAAAACCAATATAAGTTCTTGTTATAGAACCAATACCAATAGTAGCAATGCCAGTATGAGATTGATCTATGGTAGCAAAACCAACTGTAGCAAATCCAATATATGCTTCACTAATAGAACCAATACCAATAGTAGCAATGCCAGTATGAGATTGATCTATGGTAGCAAAACCAACTGTAGCAAATCCAATATATGCTTCACTAATAGAACCAATTCCTATGGTTCCAACACCAGTATGAGATTGATCTATGGTAGCAAAACCAACTGTAGCAAATCCAATATATGCTTCACTAATAGAACCAATACCAATAGTAGCAATGCCAGTATGAGATTGATCTATGGTAGCAAAACCAACTACTCTTAATGCTGTTTGATCACCATTAATATCAACATAATAAGCTGGATTCAGTCTATTTACACCAACCTTTCCACCATCTGTTACAACAACACTTGATTGAGAAGTTCTTCCTACTATTTGAAAATCTGTTACTGGATCTACAGTCCCTATACCAACAGAACCAACTCCAGTTACAACTACTACTTCTGATGATGCAGATCCAACAACTTGAAATCTTTGTTCTGGATATGCAATATTAACGCCAAGAGATCCAGTTTCAGTTATGACTACTGGAACATCATTTTCAGAATTAACTTGGAAACGTTGAACTGGATTTGTTGTCCCTACACCAACAGTATAAGCAACTCCTACCCCTCTTACATCCAACCTCTGAACTGGAACTGTCGTTCCTATACCAACTCTATTATCTACAAGAACATTAGTATCTGTTCTAATATCACCAACTACATCTAATGGATATTGTCCTGTGCTCTTACCAATAGATACTTTCTTATCTGCAACACTTGCATATAAAGTATCTGTTCCTACTCCCAGACCAGTTTTGACTTTAAAAAAGGTATCTTGTGAAGACATTGGGTTCCACTATCCCCCTGTTTATAAGATTATTTATGAAACTCTCATAATGAATGCAAGTGCATAATATGGAGGTAGATTTTGATTTGTTGAAGAAATTCCCGCAGATTGAATTGTAAATGTAGTCTTAGTTTCATTGTTACCATCACCAACTTGTACAGCACCACCCCCACCTGGGTTTACAGGTTCTTCCGAAACTTCAGTAACAGCTGTGAAACTATTTGCAGAACCATTTGTTACACTGTGAGTGTGAGCAGGAAGTTGAGAATCTGTTGTACCACCAATACCAGCAACGGAATAGATATTTCCTGCACCAACAATAAATCTATCTCTCAGGTCTGGAGTTCCACTAGATCCATTACACAATCTCCAATTACTTAATGCTGGATTTGTAGAAAGTTCTGCAATAGTTCCAGACCACATGATGATGCCACCAACAGGAATTGTTCCATATCCATTAATGGTCTGAGGTTGAGAAACTGTAAGATTTCCTCCTGTTATATTTACATTATTGTTAAAAGTTGAAACTCCAGTTACATTAATACTATTTCTGAATGTTGCAAAACCTACAAATGTAGATATACCAGTTACATACAGATTTCTTGTAGTTGTTAAACCAGAAACTGTAAGATTAGTGACAGTTGCTAAACCAGAAACTGTAAGATTAGTGACAGTTGTTAAACCAGAAACTGTAAGATTAGTGACAGTTGTAATACCAGCATTTACATCGCCAAATTTAGAACTTGCAGTTGAGGCATCAATAGAATTATTAACAGTCAGTCTATTAACTGTCAAATTGTCAAAGAAAGTAGTTTCTTCTTCTGGAAGTTCTACCACATCAAGTTCTTCACCAGTTGTAGCATCATATTTTTTACGTCCAATAAAGAATTCTCCATTGCTATTCATTCCAGTATAAACTACCAATCCACCATGTGTTGCTAATGACTGTGAAATCAATACTTCATCATTAGTTAATACTTTTTCTTGATTGGTGGGCATACCAGTAGAGTAGTTTCCTGGACCAAATCCAGTATATTCAAAAGTATGTCCAGATGCTCTTAAGATTGAGTTTCTTCTCAATTCTACTGGTTGGACAAGAATTCTTCTAAATGCAGAGTTGGTTGAATGACTATCTGCTTTTGTTCCAAGAACACCTCTTGTACAAGTAACTGTTGTTCCTGAAATTGCCTCAACCAGCACAATTTCATCGTCAATTTGAAGGAAATCCCCCTTATTTAAACCTAAAGAGCTATTTGTTGCTTCATTTGCAAGTCTGGCTGTAAATGTAGTTTCAGTAGAAGATAATCCACCTGTATTAACTATTCTTCCTTTAAATCCATCTGGAATTGCAACATGTCTTGCACCTACATTTTCATTAACAGAATTAGTATCTTTTGCTTGAGAATTCAATCCAGCACTATAAACTGTTTCTGGAGTTCCTGTAACATCGCCAGAAACTTTAAATACTGTGGTTGAAGTTACACTAACAACCGTGAATTCAGTAGTCAATCCTTCAAATAAAACTTTATTCCCAACTAAAAATGGATGTGCTGTTGTGGTTGTAACTTGAGATGTATTAGATGCTGAATTATATGCACCAACTGCACTTACAGCATATGCTGGAATATTTGGAATTACAACTGCTATAGATGAAGACTCTGTTCTACCTGAAGAATTTATATATGAAATTGTATTGGCAGTTGCACCAGTAATTTTAAATACACCATTATTTTTTGGATATACAGATCCAAGAACCTGAACACATCCAAGATTTTCTGGCATTACTGATGAAACAGTTAAGACAACTGAATTAGTGCTTCCAGGAATACCTCTAACTGAAACTGTGTTATTTTGAGCATATCCAGAACCTGGATGTGCTACAACTGCTGATGTTACTTTACCCCCAGAAACAGTGATGATTGCTGTTGCTCCACTACCTGATCCTGAAGATGTGCAAAGAGGAATATCAAAATAAGTTCCATTTACAAATTCACTTCCAGCAGTTTCTACTTTAAGTTGTTTAATTCCATTGATATTATGATTAAGTGTAGTTTTTACAGTGCATGTACTTCCAGATTTAGAAATAGATGAAACATCTAATCCTCCACCAAGATCATTCAAATACTGAACAATGGTTTCTTTAGTAGTACTTAATCTAGGATCATTTACATCAACTTTTCCTATGGTTTTTCTTGAAGCTACAGATATTGTTGATTCTATATTAGATGTTGCATTATCTACATCTAATTGAGGATAAAGATTATCTAAATTCTGGGATAATTTAAATTTTTCAATATTAAATGGAGATACTGTAGGTGTATTTTTAAATGCGTTCAGATATAAATGATAGATCCCATCTCTTTCTGATTCAGAATACTTTTGAATAGTTTTAATTTTATAAACTTGGAAATCGTTGTTTAATTGTTCGCAAGTAAAGTAAGGAAGATCATCTCTATTTGCATTATCAATAGTGTAAGGTGGTGTCCTATAAGTGGTAGAAGAACAATTTCTTACATTCAACCAAGTTGCAGTTGCTGATGCTGATGTTGTTGATATTCCTCCAGGAGTTCTATTGAGTGTAAATTTAAATTGTAAATTATCTACAACTTCAGAAACTTCAAATCTTCCATTAAACCCAGTTCCAGTTCCTAATCCAACTGGTGATGGTTCATTTGCACTCTTAAGATCGTAAATATTAACTTTATTGCCTACTTGCAATCCATGAGGTTTGCTAGTAACAATATAAGCAGTTGTTGTTACGCCAGATGTTGAAGTCCAAGCATCTACAATAATATTAGTATTTCTTACATATAATATAGAACTGGTGATTCCCAAACTTACCGTATTTGGTTGTGAAAAAATACCATTTAATGCAGAAGATGATTTTTGAATAATAAATCCTGGTGATGGATCAGAAGCATTTGAAGATTCTTTTGGAATCACCATTCTCACTCTATAAACTTTATCATCATTTGTTCTTAAATCAATCTTTCTCTTAATGAAGAAGTTTGGATTCTCTTCTCCAATTAAACTATTGACAAATGCACTATTAGAATTAATTTTCAAATACCAATTACTGTTTCCAGAATCAAATTGAAAAGGACTTCCTGGATCTCCTGGCGCACAATCAGATACTCTAAAAACTAATTTTAAATTATCTTCTAAAGAAATTCCAATATCATTTTTAATATCAAGGTCATTTTTACTAGAAAGACTTTCTCTTAATTTTATAGTTGTTGAAGTTAAAGAGTTTGGAGAAACATAATAAACTCTATTACTTTCCAATCCATCTGGAAGAACTGCATTATTTGCAATTACTCTTACTGCTTGTCCAGTAGATATTCCTGATAATGTTCCTTCTACTGTAATAGTATCAGTATCGTTGGCAATGCTGTTAATATTATAAGAAGTTTCATAGTTTGGATTTATAGTGGCAGACCCATTATAACCTGCATAATAAATTGCATCCCCACTTCTTGCGCCTAAAGTATATCCTCTGATTTTTTGTTTTGGAGGACTAAATTGATCAGTATATCCTTGCAAATATACACTTGTAATACCTACTGATGTAGTCAATTCAACATTAATAGTATAACAATCAATATTACTTTCTACATCGTCAATATCTTTTGGAGGAATAATGTGCGTTATAAATCCATGATTATCTTTTGCTAACTGATAATCTTTAAATCCAGAAGAAGTTAAAGAAATAGCACCAAAATTACTATTGGAGTTGGTAATACTTTGATCACCACCAGATTCTGCTACAAACTGTTTTGCATAACCAATAGCAAAAATAGACACACATTGAATGAAAGAATCATTAGATGCTTTAATGTGGAAACTTTCCCAATATGGTCTGTAGATCGCATCTTTATCTTGGTGAAGTACAGTTTCAGTACCTAAATCATTTTGAGTTTTATATGTTCCACTAACTGCATCATATTTAACAAATGCCCTATCATCACGTTGTAAAGAAATTCCTGTAAATTGTGCAGTAACAATACTCTTAAATCCAGTTGCTTTTGATCCATCTGCATGAAGTCCATTCATTCCATAAACAGATTTCAAACTGCAGTTGAATACATATGGCGAAGAACTAGAGACTGTATCTGATTGTATCTTTACAGTTGCGCCAGCAACTTCAGGGGCAGCTGAACCTGGGACAGATTGAAGTAAGTATGTAAATTGTGTTGGACTAGTAACCTGTGCTACTACAAAGTTGCCATTAAATTGTTGCTGTATGGCAGTAGAAAGATTTGATCCAACTCCAGAAATTTGAATGGGTGATGATGAAGAAAGATTATGATCCTCTTCAGTTGTAACAGTAATTGTTATTGTAGCTACTGAACCATCACCAGAAATTAAACTTGAAATATTTACAACGCCTTGACCTAAATCGCCAACAATTTTATTTTCTTCTGGATTTGCTTGAAGATCGGTTAAAGTATTTGGAATAGCACGTCCAGAAAATGATCCAAATCCAAAACTTACTTTATAGTAGTAATTAGAAAGATCAGTTAATGTAGAATTTGTTGCGATATTTTTACCATCTACATATTCAAATACAGTTAGTTTATGATGAGAATATGTTGGATTGACTGTGCTTGTTGTATATGTATTATAAACACTTCCAGTAGGATTACCATCAAAAATAGTAAATCCAAAAATATAGGATCCACCTGTTACTTTAAAGATTGCAGACCTTGCAATATTATCATTTGCAGGATCTGGAACAAACTTTGGTCTTATCTTCGTCTTTCTTAAATCAGATGCTACAAGTGATACACCTTTTGGAATTATAACGCCACCTTCTACACTATTATAAATGTATAAATCATTTGATGGACTTTCAATATTAAAATCAGAAGCTACACTTAATTCAGTAATTGTTACAGAATTATTATTTACATTTCTAAAAGTTGTCCCATCGAAATAATACCCAGGTCTATTATCAATATAGTGCGTTCCTGGAGAAATTAAAACCGTAGTTTGATCATACAGATCATTATTAGATCCAGATACATATGCAAATCTTGTTGCCTCTAAAAGCGCTCTTTGAATTGTTTTAAAGGGTCTGGTTCTCGAATTACCCCTATTTTCAATAGAATCAGTTGAATCTAACTCACTTGGATCTACATATAAAGTATTACCATTCAGATTTTTTAGGAAATTGTCTAATCTCGCTAAAGGCATTTCAGATTATCCTTTTTAGTTTTTCTTCTGTCTTATTTATCAATAAATAGGATTACTAACATTTGTAAGTGATGGCAATTAGCACGCAAACTGAAGCACTGATTGAATTATATAATCAAAAAATTTCTTCAGACACTCAACAATTATCACAAGTCAATTATGTTCAGACTGGATATACGATTCAGACAGGAATAGGAGAAACTGAATATGTCAAAGTTTGGGGACCATCAGAAGTTATAGAAAATTATAATGTCCCCATTCAAAAACTTGATAATAGAATTGTAGAAATAAACACTCAAATCAATAACATAAAACAAAATATTCTAACAATAGGTCAACAAGCAAATATTGCTGGTTGTGGAACTACAGGAGCACCACATGTTTCTGTTGCTACATCAACAATCAATTGTAAAGTTTATGCATTTAGTGGGACAAATCCATTTGCAGAATCTACTCAATCTTTATCTACATCCAACATCGGTGTTGGAGTTCAAAATAGCGTTATAACTGTTGGATTAGGGTCATACCATGGAGTAGAAACTTGTTATAATCCAATTGCTATTGGTTGTACTACTGCTCCTGGAGGTTCTTGTGTGGCAGCAGCAACTTCAATTACAAATTTAACAAATCAGATTCCTGCACTAATACAGCAAAGAGATGATTTAATCACAAAAGTTAATTTCTTGAAAAATGCTCGTGTTGATTATGAATTGCAGAATTATGCTTATAATCAGTCAAAAACACAAATTAATGCTGCTATAGGAATTAGCAGCACTATCATAGATTTCCTTGAAGACCCAAATAATGCAGAATGGTTATAAAAAACCCTGAGAGCAATTTTTACCTGAAATTTTTTCGAGGAGATTTTTGGAATTAAAAGTCAATTTTGGTTTTTGACTTTTTATTTTTACCTCTATAAGTATCTGTCTGGGCATGACAGTAAGGCACTATTATTTATATTACTCTCCTTTTAAGTGGGCAAGGGGGGACTCGAACCCCCACGGGAATACTCCCAGCGCATTTTAAGTGCGATTCGGCTACCTATTACGACACTCGCCCATTTTTGTTAAGGGACTTACACAGCCTCAGGTTTCCCTTCACAGGCACGATGCCCTTAGCACTCCTTCACACGGCTCAATTATCATACCATCAACACATCACCAAGTCAACCCTCATAAGCAAGTTCACCTTTTAGTTGAGCAATCTTGGCAGTTGCAAAACATTCTACACAAGTCCAAAAGGTTTCCCCACTAACCATATTCTCACCACAGAAATGGGATGCACAATCTTCAAGAATGCCATTAAGTTCATTCAGTTGGTCACGATTGATTTGCATGGTGGGTACTGTCT
>Ga0194115_10003247_pt1 | contig 18415 bp, 15 predicted proteins | sample TA2MahsurfametaG_3_FD_148656 | JGI IMG/M metagenome (GOLD analysis project Ga0194115, IMG submission 148656) | Freshwater microbial communities from Lake Tanganyika, Tanzania - TA2015002 Mahale S4 surface | ecosystem: Environmental > Aquatic > Freshwater > Lake | place: Tanzania: Lake... | reverse complement strand
GGCATGTTTGAGTAGACCGCGGACATGACTCAGACCGCCGCCGATACCAATATCGGGTAGGCAAATGACGATCGTACCTTGTCGTTCGGGAGAATACCCCGCCACGACTTCAAAAAGAGCTGCTGCATCATTCTCAGAGGTGGCACCCTGCCGAGCCTGTAAGGCCAAGGAATCTGCTAACTTCGTAAGATGACGCCGAATGGTCGCTGCAACATCTAGATGAAATAAAAACGCGCCGAGGAATGACACGCAACTGATGACCACCAAATCAGCATCATTGGTATCCACAATTTCGGAGTATAAATTGTCAAGTGGACCCGAGAAAGTCTTTTTGCATACAATCTGAGCATTTCCACTTTTCGTACCGCTCAATGCACTCACGACACGTGAAGATGTTTCATCCAACGCCGAGAGTCCCAATTGATTTTCTGGGACTACTTCAATCACTGCAATTTGATGGGGACGTCGTGGTTTCTTGAGATGTTTTGAATCTTTGCAAGACATTTGATTGAATCCACGGATATTTCCGAGCAAGAGCACGAGGTAGGATTCTCTCTTGAGTGCTTTTGGTTTTGTTGAACTCCCCACAGGTAGGGATATCAATGCCTGTGCACCCCGACAACTCAAAAGTCGTGACGAACGTTGATTTCCGGTAGTCGTGACTTGGAAGGATCCATCTAGATCTCTGTGTATCGTGACACGATGATATTCGGGTCGTTCAAGGTCTAATGTGATATCGTGGGTCAATTTCGCCTCCAATTCTTCATGTACGAATGCATTCGATATCGTTTCATCCAATTCTTCTTCCGATGGAACTGTAGATTCTGAGCATGAACCATGATAAAGAAGATCAAGACACGGTCGTACCAAAAGTTGTGTACACACCGTGGCACTCACTGGATTTCCTGGCATAGCGAATACTAGGCGTACAGCATCACCCCTGGGGATAGTCACAAAGGTGGTCGGTTTCCCTACGACCACAAAACAAGTGAGAAATTACTGTCAGAATATTTCTTGATGTTTTTTCTTTTACGTACCCGGTTTCATATGCATCCGTCCAAAGTGCATAGTTCCACCACAATGATCGACTAATACCTGTTTTATAAGATCTGATTCTCCCATGGAGACTCCACCTGTCGTGATAATGACATCACATCGTTCCAAGGCTTGATCAATCGTAGTTGCAATTCGTTTTGGATCATCATCCCGTTCTATACCTAAATCGATGACCTCACAATAATCACCAAAGGTCGAAATCAAATTTATTAAAATCGGTCGATTGACATCTGGAATCATCCCTGATGATGATTGTGACGATATCTCCTTCGTATCGACCAGAAGTTCATTCCCTGTCGATAAGACACCGACAACTAATCGACGTTGGATGGTAATTGATTTCGTTCCTGATTGGATGATTAATCCAATCGCTACTGGATCAATGATAGAACCCTTCGGGATAACGGTAGAATTGGCTGCGATATCACAACCAATAGGTCGAATCCATGTATTGGGTCCTATTGTTGCAGATGGTAAAATCCGAATCTTGTCCTTATCGTCCGAGACAACCACATCTTCAATAGGTATCACGCAATCAAAGCCTTCTGGAAGGACAGCACCCGTAGTGATGTAAACTGCCATTGGATGATTCACTTCATTTCGTTCTGGTAGTTTCAAACTGGGTTGATCTCCTGCATAGACACGATCTAATACATGATGGGTCCATTCTTCCGAAGAAGGAAATGATGAACCTTCTGTCGTCCGAATCGCATATCCATCCATGATGCTAGCGTTATAGGGAGGATACCCTGGTTCTGCCATAATGACATCCTCATCAAGAATCAATCCCATTAATTTTTGGGTTGTCTCTAATGGAGGTACCGGTGATACTGTAATGGTAGGTTCTGATTTCGCATATGGCGTCTTAACAATCTTGGCTGTTTCACGTAGGACGATTCGTATCGCTTCCGGAACTGGTACCATAGGAGGTAATACTTCTGATGTTCCCATTCTGGTGTCCGCCTTTGTTCGTTTTTTTTCAAGGGATCAATGATAATGCTAGGTAAACGGGTCGTGGAGATGCCTTTCTTGCACACAACAGATTTGATGAAAATGGTCGGGAGACGATTTTTTTCTTCCGCGCCTTTCGTTCTTCGGGGAAAAAAAGATCTGTCTTATATACATACCGTACATAGCCAGCTACCTGTTGTAGTCATTCGGGTCGACTTCGCCACGTCATTGACGCCAAATCTTTCCCTGACGGCATCCCGCCACAACATGCAACTGATGTAGGCGGTCTTCGTTTTTGCTGGTTCGACCCGACCATGACGACATGCTTCGCTGTTTCTTGTGACGAAGAAGAAACTGCGGTCCCACAATCGCTACATTGAAGGAAAATTGTGCAGAGACTGTTACGTGGATTCCTAAACCAAAATGAATCGATTGATGATCCTCCTGGTAGCCCTTTTGGGTGTCATTACTCCCACCGCATTGGCCTTTACGCCGCCTGTCCATACGGTTTCACAAGAACAACGTTCGGTCATGACGACTGCCTTTGCAATTGGCAAGAATAAGAAGAAGGTCACAGAAGATTTGAGTTATATTGAAACTCGAGATATGACACGAGCTGAAATGCAAGCATTGAATCAAAAAAATGAAGAAATTATGAATATGGAACTTTCCATGATGACAGGATTTTCCTTGGTCATTTCCTTTCCAATCCTTTACCTATGCTGGGTAGCCTTCTTTTCGGATTAAAGGAATGTATTCAAGGCGGGTTCAGATGAAAGTTTTGGAGTCAATTGAAGTCACAAAATGGGAAAAAACAGGAAACTGGAAGCAGAGTGGCCTCCTCGGTCAGTAGTTGCAAGAAACGGACGAATGTGACAAGGAAAAATTGAGGTTCATGCAACTTACGACACATCGAAGAAAACCTGACGAATAGCTAAACAATGAAGTGATCTCCTCGAAGCAGTAGTGAAACGAGGGTTTTTCATCGTCTCGTACTCATGTTATTTTTTACTGTTGCACGGCACAATCTAGAAAGGCCTACTAGTCAATCGACAAGGGCTATATTGTTGTTGCGATCGCATGTGATGAGGATAGTCTACGTATGCAGTCTCGACATGAGAAGAAAAAGGAAACTGGAAGCCTCGTCGTTATATGTAGATGCAAGAAACAGGACGAAATGTGATAAGGAAAACGTGAGTTTCAGACAACTAGCGCTAAACCATGAAATGAGCTCCTCAAGCAGTAGTGGAAACAAGTATTTTTCAGCAGCTCGTACTTACAGTTACTTCATTATCGTATTTTGGTGTCGTCATCTATCTACTTTGCGACACAGATCTAGTTTTTCCATCGACATGCCCTGCCATGGCATGTATGATATGCATGTTGGTGTATATGTGACCTGTGAATACAGTATGTACATACATACATGCAATAGATTGATGTACCTATCAAAAGTGGTATATATCATGTAGTATCTATGAATATGTACGAAATCAGGATCGGAAGCTCTTATTTCAACGCGTGGATGTTTGTGGACGGGAAACATCGCTCCACCATCACATTCCACTACAGACTACAGTATCCACATTATTGATTTTCATGACCAATCTGGTAGTTTGGTACGAAGAGACGGAAGAAGCTTGAAAACTCAAGGGGTTACTTTCCCATTCAGGATGATGACGATACGATGGATATGGACCCTAATCCTTATAGTTGAGAGTACGACCTCATCGACGTCTTGGCTGGCGGCACATCAAGTCGGCAAACCGCTTTGGGGTGTCACACCTACCTTGGCACCCACTTCGGCACCAACGTCGGAACACCGAAAGATTAAGAAGAAGGTGACGAAAAAATATTCGAAATCCTTGAAAGAGAATGATACCGTCTCCTCGGAAACGGATCGAAGAAAAACCAAAACGACGAAAAAGCGACGCCGAGAGAGTCAGCCTCGGCCGTTGCAAGCAGATGAACCTGAAACATCGCCCGAGGTCAATGAGAGTCCCAAGAAGAAGACGAAAAAAAGAAAACAGAACTCAATGAAGGATACCTCTACTTCTACTGTGTCACAACTACCAGGAAAACGTTCGAAACAACGTCGGAAGGGAGTACGGAGTGAAAAGGTTCAGCCCGAACAATCATTACCACTCACGGAATCAGTAGATTCCGATGAGATTTCTCTTCCTGTCCAAGAAGAAGATCAAGGATCTATGAAGGATAAGGTGGAGGTGGAGGAACGGGAGGGACATCACAACATACACAAAATGGGTTCAAAATCACCTCGCTCCTCCTCGTCCAAAAAGACGAAACGAAGGCAGAAGACAACCCGTCAATCTCTATCCGAGGTAACCGCAACCGTCGAATCTCCGTCAGAGGTAATAACAACCGTCGAAGATACCAGTATCGTGTCTGGAGCTCCGAAACGTAAAGAAAAGCATACCAAGAAGAAGAAGAATCGAAAGGTTAAGGAAGGATCAGAGCCGAATGAAGCAAGTCCGATGGATGATGGAGTTCCGGTAGTAACAATGTCAGAAACTGCGGAAAAAACCACCCTTCCACCATCTGTCAATGATGACGATACCAAGATGACTGCCATCGACTCTCCTGTTCATGCATCAGACGATGCTAGCCTTCAGGAAAGTCGGATAGAAGAAGTTGAACAACCGATGGAATCAAACGTACAAGATGATGAGCCCGTGTCTTCACTAGCAGATGTCACTACCCCGACAGAACCTGAATCTGCTGTTGCCGACGACGACGATGAAGACGAGAAGGACAGCAACGATCCGATACAGGCCTCTACAGAGGAGACAGTCGATAATTCGGTGATGGAGAATGAAACAGTAGATGTAGAAGATGCCAACGTTGAAGTGATCTCGGAAGAAGAAGCGACGGGGACAGAAGAGCAGATGACAGCGTCTTCGAAAGATCTCGTTTCGGATCCCCCTACTGAAGATAAAGTGGTAGAAGATGTTGTTGTGGACATGAGGACTGAATCTAAAGAAGTCTCTGCAAACGACGACGAGGAAAAAGAGGAGCAGGATGGAGGCATTGTTGCCGTCACTTCGGTGAAGGTAGACGAGAATATGGATGAATTTGAGACTGATGAGAGTGAAGAGCTTGAAGAACGAGCATCTCCAACAGTCCTCACAGACGTCAAAGATGAAAGAGAAAAAGGCGAGAGTGGTACGAAAGCACCCGAGATGGAGAGTGAAGCTGCATTGCCACCCCCGATAACTGAGAAACAATCAGACAGTGATCAAGTGCAGGAGCTTGAAGATGCGAGCGAAGACGATGAGGACCATGACGAGGATTCTGATAAGAAGTATCCTCCATTGGGACAAGGTTCGGTACCAGTACAAGTGGAAACTGATGACATTCTTCCTTCGGCAGACGAAGTCCAAGAAGGTGGCAAGAAACGAAAAAAGGTTTCGAAAAATAGCGAATCAACCGACAAGAACAAGAGAAAAGACGACGATGCCACATCGAAAGAAACGGTAGAAGCTGATCCGTACCTTGAGGGTGACGTAGTCGACTTCATTGGGAAAGTTCTCAATGAAGATATCGATCAGGTCCGTTCCTGGACGGAAACAGACACTTCCTCTGGCGCAGAGTCTTCGTATACGTCCACCAAGGTCAACGAACCAAGAGGCGGTTCTCAGGTGGCCAGTGATCTGTCAGTCGAGGAAGCAGCAAACAAGGATACCGACCTAGATGGTCAACCATCAGCGATAAAGCAACCGAGCAGTGGAGAAATCAAACCGGATGGGGAACTTTCTTCGTCAAAGAGTGATTCCACGACCGCCAATGAGCCTGCTCCTTCTACTTCGAATGATGTCGAAAAATTAGGTTCCGAAGCTACGAGAGGGCCATCGCTTCCTCGTAAGGTGAAGCTCGACAGAAAATCGCTCGAAGAATCGGAAGACAAGGATACAGATGCAAGTGTCTCAATCGTTACATGGAACTTGGCGGAGGAATCACCCGCCGAAGCCGATGCAGAATTTATCAAGGCATTTCGAAAGGCAGGGATCAAAAAAGGAACTGGAAGTGATCTAGTCCTCATTTCGGCACAGGAATGTGAAAATATAAAACCCCGTCGGAATGAGGGTCGTCGATCACGTGAATACCGACGCCTCATGATCAAGATGCTTGGAAAGGATTACGTCCCCATTGCACTACACCTCCTTGGTGGGATCCAATTCGGTCTCTTCGCTAGGAGATCCTTCCTTCCGCAAATTGAAGATGTTACAGTTGCTGATGTGACTTGTGGGATTGGGAATGTATTTCATAACAAGGGTGCAATTTGTGCCTTTCTGACCATCAAGGCTAAGAATCCACGGAAAGAAGACAACGTGATCGTCGATGATGATGGGAACGAGATAGTACGGTCCAAAACAGTCAAAATGGTCTTCGTGACGGCACATATGGCAGCCCATGTGAAGAATTCGGATGCCCGAGATGCCGACTTTTGGCGTATATCGAATGAATTAGAATCTCAAGCACCGGAAGGATTCCTACCGATCCGGACAAAAGAATTTTCACAGGAACGATCCTTCCTATTTGATTCAGTCGATCGTGCCTTTTTTTGTGGAGATTTAAATTATCGAATTGATCTACCAAGAGAAATTACCGAATATACTGTCCTACAGAACAAAGTGAAAAAGATGAATGGTTGGTCGGATGAATTAATGAAATATGAACAACTCTTCCGATCTATGGCAGAAGGGAAATCCTTTCCTGGATTCGTCGAAGGGAAAATTCACTTTGCACCGACCTTTAAATTTGATAAGGAAACGGGAGAATACGATACCTCCCATAAACAACGTATCCCAGCTTGGACGGATCGAATTCTATTCAAACCTCAAGGTACACGTGTCCTTTCCTATCAAAGTGTCCCCGATGCACAACATTCTGATCATCGACCAGTCTTTGGGACTTTCCGCGTTAACATGGAGGGGCGTGAACTACCGCCATCGCCCAAGCGACGTCGAAAGCCAACAAAGACGACGTCAGATGGGAGCAAAACGAAACGAAGCCGTCGCGATGGCGGATTCTAACATCATTATTAACCATAGCTACAATGAAATACAAATAGAGGCATGTTGTTGTTCTCGGCTTAAAGTATCGGGAAAATAGTTACCATAACACAACCATGGTGTATCAGCAGTCATGAGTGTTAATGGTCCTCGCAGTTGTCTACGGGTCGAACTTGAGCAAGACGAAGTCGTGGTATTCGTCGCCCTCATCTTCCAAATCATCATCTGTTGCATTCCCAAGGGCCTTGTCCAACGCCTGCGTCAGCTGCGTCTCCTTACCGGAGTGCACCTTGTAAAGCACAGCCGTGAAGTCCACTGGCAAACCGTAGCGCAACACGCTTTCTACAAAGACTCGGATTACCTTAATGTGCATCCAAGCGACGAAAGCATCCCCGTAATGAGTCTTGCACCATCGCATGAGAGCGCTCTTCATACCATCAACTTCCACTTGCAACTGCTCCAAAAGCATCGCAGATTTCGATGAAGCGGAAGGATCCCATTTGAAGTCACGGAGGACATAACGCTTCTCGCGGCAGGCATTGGCAAATTCAACTTCGAAATCAACCTTGGCACCAGGTTGGAATTCGTCGCCTTCATAAAATCCGGCTCCGCATTGGCTCTTCAAGATTGTGAGAGCGTACAACATCGTATCATCGTCACTGTGGACCAATTGTGCCGAACCCGGAACGACGGGGGATCCACGCTTTTGTTGACGATCCACTTGTGCTCCGAAGGCGAAGGGGGTACCCAACCTGGCAGGGTCGCTAGTCCAATCGGGTCCACCGTATCCGACAAGGTCAGAAGCCAACTTATCAACCGTCGATTCGAAGTTCTCCTTCTGCCCCTTAGGAATAGCCACAAAGACAGTCTTCAAATATTCAGTATCCAAGACGTTAACCTTTCTCATGATATCTTCATTCAAGATATCGTTCAAGTCAGCTTGCATCAAGTTTCCTCCCTTTTTGCGCTTAGCCTCACTCAAGGCTTGTTGCTTATCAGCGAAGGATTGACTCAATTGTTTGAGTTCTTCATCGATTCCAGCAGCTCCCCCCGCGATCAAAGCCACGAGTTCCTTCAATGGTCGTCGGTTGGGGTACTTGGCCGAATCCCAAGCAAACTGTTGAATGTATCGCTGACATGGAACGCCACCCACCGTCAAATCGGGAAGTCGCTTTTCAAACAATTCCGCAGAAGTCTTTTCGATCTTTCGGACGATACCTTCAACGACAGTATCGGTCTTCACCAAGTCATCGCTCAAGGTCTAACACATCACAAGAAAAACCATAAGAAAAAAAAGAACAGAAACGTAGTCCACACGAAAGACGCACCATCAGAGTATCCAAAGTACCAACTGTCAAGGAGGGGACTTCAAATTTGAACATTTCTACATAAAATTCAAGAACATGTCGTTAGTACAACAAAACTCCGAAGTGGAACGACGAAGTTGGATCGATCCAACTAGTACTCATAAAAAAGCGACATACCAGCAAATGGCTTTTCAGGGCAGGCTCCCGCAGCTTGCATTTTGCGGTATGCCTGTTCGGGAGCCCCTCCACTGTTGGAAATCGCTGCTATGAAGTAACTCATTGTTGAGGACAAAGTGAATTGTAAGTTTGGACTAAGGAGCAATAGGAAACAACCACCAAAGGTTTACGGCGGTGTTCTCGACAACTCAAAAACGCCGTATCGACAGTGAGAAGAGAAGGCAAAGATCAATCACTATTGCTACGCGATGGGCCGTTCTACACAACGGGTCGATTGTAGAGTGGCCGGCGCGCCGTTGGCGATGGAGGGCGGACAAGTTCGAACCGACTTGATGGATCCACTGTGAACATCGCAGTCATAACTGTATGATAACCGTAAATGACTGCGGCGTGGTATCTTTTCGGTTCAGTATCGTGCGTAAGATATCGTACATATATAGTAAGTGTCAGCTAGCAGCACGAGTTACCATGCTATACCATGCAGGTCGCTGAAAAATACAATCTCATAACTCCCGAGTGTAATCGTATTTCTAACTGTAATTAGGAATGTGTATTATCCATAAAATTCACTCCACTGGGATTCATTTTGTCCTCCCACACTGTTGGTGTTACTGGCACCACTTCCCGCATGGGTCCGTTGAGTTCTTCGTCTCTCTTCTTCATATTCGGTATCATCGGTCGGTAATTCTCGTCGACAAAAGGGGCATGTATTATGCTTCGTTAACCATGCTAGTGCACATTTCTCATGAAAGACATGACCACAAGCTGGTAGTGTCATGATGGTATCACCGACATGATACGTCTCACAACAGACGGCACAATCCATAGAACGAGATAAGATATTAAGTTCACCCTGTACAGATGTTGTGGTGGTTAGATGGCCTGCAGAATTTCGTTTTCGTTGATTACAGTATTCAAGGAGATTCTTCCCCTCATGTTGTGGAATCATAACGACGGGGATGTGTAGACCTAACCTTTGAGCCTCACGGGGTGAATCTCTCATAATGTACGGCCAGGGAGTCGATTGATTATTCCCAATAACGACAGCAACAGCTCCTGCCTGTTGTGCTTGAAATGCCTTTTGGACGAAGGTTACGTCATCACCTCGTTCCAAATATACCAAAGGTGTCTTTGACATACGGATCTGATTTTGACAGTCTAAATCGAGACGCCCTCCCTTGACCGTACGAGGGGATCCAATAACGATTGTCACCTGAGAAAGATTAATCCCCTCTTCAGTCGGTCCAAATTCGGCGGGGATAGCCGATACCTGTCGATCCCCATAGTTAAAGGATGCCTGTCGAAATAGAGAACTCTTATCATGTAATACGATCCTAGGTATGTTTGCCATTATCGCCTTGGAGGTCGGCCTTCCTCTATATGTCGTATTCTGTGGAGTAAGAAGTTCAGCTGGGATTTCTTCCCATTGTTCTTCTTCGTCTCTCCCTCTCGCCGCCGCCGCTGCAGCCGCAGCGGCTACTACCTGCGCTTCAGTTATGGTACCAGAAAGACCTCCTCCTCCTCCCCCTAGTTGCCCTCTGAAGTCCGATAATAATTGATTCTGGAATTCTCTGCCCGCTTGACGAATCTCTTCCGTCCAAAATTCTGGAACGACCCGGAAGGTTGTCGTAGTATTCGACGATCCACGAGGAGGTCGTGAAGTAGCTGAATTCGATGTCCTCCTAGACGAGGGAGGTGGTGGACCCAACGATTCACCACACGTCGTGCAGATTGTCGAGTGATCATTGACCGTCTCCTCACAGGTCGAACACCAATTGTTACGTATAGTCATGGTTGGAAGCAAAGTAGAACGGTATGCGGATAAGAAAACATTTGATTTGTTCCGACTTTCCTCTGTCAACTACTGTCTCAAACAAGAGAAAATCGATAGCTTTCGTGGACTCTCTGCGACGTATCATATGATATGACAGTGACAGTGAATGTATCCAGCGTCTATTGTAAGGTACCATATCGTATCTTTTGTCCGTATGGCCATACAGTTGTTCCACGATATATGTATCATACGTACGCACTCTCTATTGCGGTTCTGAAGATTCCCTCGCAGCAGCCGGGTTTGCTTTGTTGCGGGTTCCCCCTCCACGTTTCACCGTATCCCCCGTAATCATATCGAAGAACGGGTGATCACAATCCCATATATCTGTCTCTTTGTCAAAAGACTCTTTGATCGAGAACAATTTATCTACTCTGACACCCTAATAATAAAGATTTTGATTTCGTCAGGAGACTTACTTGTGGTGACGCAAAAGCATCATGATCGATTATCCACACAGCGACGAAACAACTTATACTATTGACAACGACGAGGGGAATAGAAGCCTAAACGGCGAAATCGACGCTACACGCCTCCCTATGTCGGGAATCTTTTCAATGTCTGACGATATTCTACTCACAATTGCCGATCAGTATCTGACTCCTGCAGAGAGATCTCGACTGAGTTCTTGCAGTCGTCGTTTCCATAGTCTCCTGAAAACACCACTCCGCATCAAGATCGTGAATTCGAAGGGCGATGCCTCCTTGCAACAAGGATTCTTTGTGTCTCCAGCAGACCAAGATGACACTTTTACCAGGCACATATTATCACATGAGAATCTTGAGTTTGGAAAAAAGTACTACTTTTGGACCTTTGACTATGAACGTGGAAATCGAGTGTACCTTGGTCGTCATACACGACACGAACTTCCAAGCAATCGCGATACAAGCTACTACACCTTGGGTTTGCGACCGCACTCGCCCAATCAGTTCTGGATGATCACGGGTGGAAACGATGGTGGATCAGTCAAGTGGGGAGACGATATTGGCTTGTCCGTAGCCGGGAGGAACACAAAGTCGTCGGTGCAACCCGATTCGACGGAAAGTGGTGGCTTGTCGTGTTCCGTCGTTTCTTCAAGTACAGACACAAGCGATAGTAAGCAGTGGATGGTACTTCGGGGTATCCATGATGGAGATGAGAAAAACCTGCGATTGATGCCCTGTTCTATGTTTTTTTCAGACGAAGATATCGCTGAAAAGACATTAAACGTCCATGCTATCGCTGAAGCAGACCAAAGGCTTCCGATGGGTGGGGAGCGCCTATTGTACTCTCCCAAAAATCAGAAGACTGGGACAGTTCATTGCGACGGCGATCACGCTGCTGTAGATCTTTATTTCTGGGTATCCCAAGGAATCATTCATGTTCAGGCTGTGGCGCTTGACTTTGCTCTTAGTATGCCGACTCTTCAGAGTGATCCACAGTGTACAGGATTGAGTCCCTTGGCGAATCTACTGGAAATCATCAGTGCACGATGGGACTGTTTGGTGTATTATGTGGCCACCGCCGCTGATGCTAGCGACGGTAGGGCAGTGGATATGGAAAGATTTCTGCTCAATTTAACCGACCACCCAGACCACACTGTCGTCTACGATGATATCCGTCACACCATACGCATTGATTTTCCGCAACATGAGATCATAAGGACTGACGTTCCCGAAGTACCTCGAGATCCCGAAGTCATATGGAAGTTTATGCTAACGATTTAGGAAATATAGTAGTACCAGGTTCTTCTTGAGGGGCATTGGTGAATTTGTCGTTTTAGGCATGCTACAACGCTACGGTTCATCGCAAATCTACAGCTAACCAAAACGAAAGCATACCCCCGGCTCGACATAGCCTAGAACTAGACGCAAAGATGCATCGTCGTATTGCAAATGTAACGTAGAAGGAGTAGACGGAAAGATGTACATTGTCTTTGCGCAAACGTGGGCCTATCCACAAATGATAAGCGAGCAAGAAAAAGAAGCCTTGCGCAAAGTAGGAGGAGGCAAACACGTAAAAAGCAGGTGCCCGCAGACAGACAGTAACATTACGTTACTTCAAGGATTTAGGGTGTTAGGGGGGGGGAGCCGACCTCTACGAGCAGAAAATCGGGCGGGGTTCGCTCGTTGCGAATCCCGGTTGAACGTACTACAGTACTACTGTTGTAATTCTGCAGTCCACGACTCGGGTTTGATTTCTGCTACATACCCCACGTACCAAAAGAACGGGGGTTCATCCCCATACTACGGCGAAAATCTCTTCGTAGTCCAGCATCGACCAGCCGAGTTCTTCAGTAGCCCTTTGGTTGATCAATCCTTTATTCTTTGCACCCAACAGCAAACATTTTGATATCATCACCAGGAGACTTGTGGCCCAAAAGCATCATAGTCGATTATCTTCCATACCACCAAACTACGTCTATGGATACTAACAACATGAACGACAGAAGCTTGAAAGGTGACCTTGACGATGCACTTCTTCCCATGTTGGGAATCTCGTCAATGCCCAATGATATTCTACTCACCATTGCTAATCAGTATTTGACTCCCGCAGAAAGATCTCGGCTGAGTTCTTGCAGTCGTCGTTTCCGTAGTATCCTGAAAATACCACTACGTCTCAAGATTCTGAATTCGACGGGTGATAGCTCGCTTCAACAGGGATTCTTTGTGTCTCCAGCAGATCATGATGATAATTTTACCAAGTACATATTATCACATGAAAATCTTCAGTTTGGGAAAAAGTATTACTTTTGGACGTTTGACTATGAACGTGGGAATCGAGTCTACCTTGGTCGTCATACACGACACCGCCTTCCAAATAGCGGTCGTGGTAACAGCTACTACACCTTGGGTCTACGACCGTACTCACCCAATCAGTTCTGGATGATCACGGGTGGAACCGATGGAGACATAGTCATATGGGGAGGCAACATTGGCTTATCTGTTGCAGGGATGAACACAAAACCGTTGCAGCCCGATTCGAACGAAAGTGGTTTCTTGTCGTGTTCTTCCAGTACCGACACGAGCGGTAGCAAGCAGTGGATGGTTCTTGGTGATAGCGCCAAGGAAAGACTTCGATTGATGCCCTACCCTATGTTGGTTTTGGACGAAGATGTCATCGAACAGAAATTAAACGTCCATGCAATCGCTGAAGCTTGCGAGAATCAGAGGCTGTTAATGGATGGTGGGCTTCTGTTGTTCTCTCCGGAAAGTGAAAAGACTGGTAAAGTGTGCTGTGATGGTGAACATGGCATTGTGGATTTTTATTTCTGGGTATCCCAAGGAATCATATATGTGCAGGCACGGGCACTTCTGTTTGCTCTTTGTCTGCCAATTCTGCAGCAGGATATACAGAATACAGGATTGAGCCCTTTAGCAAATCTGTTGGAGATCAATAGTGCTCGATGGGACTGTTTTGTCTACTATATGGCCGTCGCTGCTGATGCCGGAGAAGGTAGGTCCTCTTTTGATATGGAAGGATTTCTGCGCGACGTAACCAACCACCCAGACCACACTGTTGTTTACGATGACATCCATCTCCTGGTTGCCATCAATATGCCCAAAAATGATGTCATCAGGACTGATGTTCCTGAAATGCCGCGAGATCCCGAAGCCATATGGAAGTTTATGCTAACGGTTTAGGAAATAGTATACTAGTAGTAGCAGGTTATGGACGGGCAGCTGTGACTTTGTCGTGGTAGGTATGCAACAACCCTATGGTTGATAGCAAATCCACGGCTAACTGAAACGAAAGAGTACCCGGCTCGACGACGTAACCTAGAACTAGATGCAAAGATGCCTCGTCACAGTCATATTGCAAACGTGGATCTATCCGCAAGTATCAAAGATTTGAGATTGTTGGGGGTAGTCTCGACCCTGATGGAAGAATGGGGGGAGGTTCGCCAGCGAATCCCTGTGAAAGCACCGGGAGCAACCTGTAGTACACGACTCGGGTTTAGATCATCCCTCCGGGTACGCTTCTACCACTTCGGTACGCAAGCAGCCTTGTCCCCACAGGTCGGCACAAATCTGACTGTGACTCTTCTTCCTCCAGCATTGACCAACCGAGGTCTTCCAGTAGCCCTTTGGTTGATCAATCTTTTGTTCATGGCATCCAACAGCAAACATTTTGATATCATAGGAGAACGGAGACACAAAGGCATCCAACGCTTATGGATATCAACAACGTAAACGTCATAAGCCTCAACGGCGAAAGCGACCATGGACTCCTGGCCCCGCCTGGAATCTTGTCAATGCCTAACGATATTCTACTCACCATCGCTAATCAGTTCTTGACTCCTGTAGAAAGATCTTGGCTGAGTTCTTGCAATCGTCGATTCCGTAATATATTGTCGACACCCCTCCGTCTCAAGATCGTGAATTCGAAAGGCGATGCCACTCTGCAACAAGGATTCTTTGTGTCTCCAGCAGACCAACATGATGACTTTACCAACTACATATTTTCGCATGAGAATCTTGAATTTGGGAAAAAGTATTACTTTTGGACATTCGACTATGAACTAGGGAATCGAGTCTACCTTGGTCGTCACACAAGACACCGCTCTTCCCATAATGAAGATATTGACTACTACACCTTGGGTTTGCGACCGTGCACGCCCAATCAATTCTGGATGATCACGGGTGGTAAGGATGGTGACAAAGTCATCTGGGGAGACAGCATTGGCTTGTTCGTTGAGGGGATAACCGTAAATGTAAAGTCTTTGGAACGCAATGCGACCAAAAGTGGTTGCTTGTCGTGCTATGTGGTTCCTTCGAGTACCGACACGAGTGGTATTGGGCAGTGGATAGTTCTCGGAGATAACGAGGATGGAGCCAAGGAAAATCTCCAATTGATGCCCTGCCCTATGTTTGCTTCGATCCAAGATATCACTGAACAGATATTGAGCGTCCATGCCATTCCTGAAGCTTGTGAGAACGGGTCGCGTCTCATGTTCTCGCCTGAAAGTGAAAAGACTGGTAAAGTGTGCTGTGATGGTAAACACGGTATTGTTGATTTTTATTTCTGGGTATCCCAAGGAATCATTCATGTACAGGCACGGATACTTCCCTTTGCTCTGGGTATACCCATTCTACAAAGCGATCCACAGTGCCCTGGATTGAGCCCCCTGGCAAATCTGTTGGCAATCGATAGTGCTCGATGGGACTGTTTGGTCTATTATATTGCCACTGCCGCTGATTTTGGGAATGGGAATGTTTTGGATATGGAACGATTTCTGCAACATGTCAAGGGCTGCCCAAACCACGCTGTTGTATATGATGACATCATTCGCGTGGCTAGCATTGTTGTACGTGACAATGAGGTCATCAGGATTGATGCTCCTGAAGTACGCCAAGATGCCAACGCTATATGGAAATATATGTTGACGATGTAGGGAAACATGGCGGCGGGTGAAGAGGTGGCGGTGATTTGGCCTATATATATATGAGATACAGCACAACTACCCGCATGTGTTATCGCAAAGATCCACCCACAAAATGATAGGCGAGCGGCTGAACTTGTTCAAGGATTTGTTGAATATTTCACCGAAAACCCGTGAATTGCCGAAGGGTGCACTTCCACTCTTGTTCCGATGGCCCATCGCCTTCAGATATGATGTTTGGTACTTCTCAGAAAAATAGGAAACCGTTGGCTATCCTTCTGGTAGGTTCTCGGAAGCACCAATATTCGCCGATCTACCCCCGAGCAACCCTATTACGACTGCGTCCTCATGCTCTTGAGAACGAAAAAACTTAGTAGAATACTCTATTGTTGCTACTGTCCTGCGAGATTTAGTGGAACAGCTGGAGGATAGGAGGAAAACGTTGTTCATCGTCAGAACTATACCAAGCTTGAATGGGTCCAGAACTAACAGTAACGACGGATCATCCCCAAAGTCTAGAAGCACTAGTCTTCTCCGAAAGAATGCATCCATAGCCACGCTAGGGTTAATTTTGCGATCTGTAAATGGCGTCGATCTGACTCAAGGCATTCCCAAATTCTTGGAACCTTTCAAACGTTTGATCTACAAACGACGATTGGACGTTTCGGCATTTATGCACGTCACAACCTTAATGACCCGGAATGACTTCACACGAGAGGCTCTCCTAAATCTCTGTGATTCTATCTTCCGCCAAAACTACACGTACGCTTGGAACGAGAATGATACGTCCTTCGAAGGGTATAAAATGAGGGCTGGGTTGTTTGGACTCCTGGAGCTCTTGCGTTCTGAATCATGGGGACATCTTGAGATTCAGGCTTGGGGTATTTTTTCGGACTGCCTTGTCCTGAACCAACCGCAGATAAGGGTCGATGATCGAACTTGGTTGAACAAGAACATATCGGAATCTTTGCTGCATGACGACTTGGGACCATCTTCCTGGGTGAGTCATTTCCTTCGAGCGATCATTGCAAGGCTTGGGATCTTACATGGTGAGAAAGAGTGCGTGGAATCTCACCTCAGATTTGTGCCTGAAAACATCTTCGTTGTTTGGGAGGATCGTACCACTAGCGCAATTCAAACTAGGCAGGTTGAAGATATCTTTTAATTGCTCCGTCTTTCGTTCGTTTTTGCTCCTTCGTGAAAAGAGCAGCCGAGGCGAAGTCTCCCTGTCGAAATTGGTGTTGAAATGCTGGGAAGCATTGTCACGATGTGTCCAGCAACGCGACGTTCCGAAGAATAATGATCGTCGTGCAAACTCTCTTTCGACAATCCTAAGGACTTCGCTGGATGCTCGTGAGGTCGATATGTTGAGGGCTCCATTCGCCACCATGATGGGGTATGTTGCCGCCGTACACTATACTACCTCGTACGTGTTCATCGGCAGAATCAGGATTTTGAGGCCAATCATAGAAGCGATGATACTTTGATCCTCGAGCGATGCTTTGATGGCATCTTGAAACAAGAAAAGGATACGATTCTTCATAGTGCCGCGGATCAGGCTGAAGGATTTTCACTTCCTGCTTGGCTCGCAAGGACATCGTACGACCTTTTTGGGACCCGAGAGGTTGATGTTGATGCAGAATGGTTGACCTCACTACATCTATCACTCTGTGACCTACTTGTTGAGAACATCGGTGGGCACTTTCTTCGGAGGACGCCAGCGGATTCTAGATCCCTCGCGCTCTGCACGAATGTCGTAGTTGCTGTTGGTAGTGTGCTCTTGAGTATCGAGAAATCAACAGCGACCGACTCAGACACTGGAATCGACTCTGAAACAATTACACACACCACTCTTATTGGCAGCTTCGCCATGCATCGAGGGTTCTCTTCAATTGCAATTGCCTGTCGAAACGTCGAGCGAGTGTCTTGATGCGACTAGATTGTTCTGCTCGCCCTACTGAATGCTTCCACTGATTTGGAATTTGGTGCATGGATCACACGTCTTCATAGTGCATGGGCACTGTATCAGACCGTCGCGAGCGAGAGCGGATCTAAGCGGTTGATCGAATACCTCTAGAGGCGAATCTTCGGGCACAAACGAAGCTACCGAAGACAGACAGAAGCATGTGCTCGTTGCGATCGATTCGAAACTCAGAAGAAGTTGATGAAGCGACCCGTGGCCTTAAGCTGCTCTTGTTGAACATCGTGAACCAATGTGTCTCTGTTGGAAGTATTGATGATTTTGGACTGCACGATGTGGCGACTGAAGAAAATCTCGTTCCTGATCACTGTCAATGATTTGTCATATGTATGTTCATACATACGTTGTACACCAATCCGTATAAAGGTATCATATATCGACCTATCATACATACCTTTCGACGGATTTGATTGCTGCGAGCACCTCCCCGCGTTTGATTGACAGTGAGACATGAACCCAAATCTGCCTCTGCTTGGTCCATTGACCAGCAGAGTTCTTCAGCCGTGCCTTGGTTGATCAGTCATTTATTCTTCAGGAGACTTGTGGCGCAAAAGCGTCATAGTCGATTACTGATACAACGACCAAACCACTTCTACTATGGACAACGACGAGGGGAACAGAAGCCTAAACGGCGAAATCGACGCTACACGCCTCCCTATGTCGGGAATCTTTTCAATGTCTGACGATATTCTACTCACAATTGCCGATCAGTATCTG
>Ga0194115_10003244_pt1 | contig 18425 bp, 19 predicted proteins | sample TA2MahsurfametaG_3_FD_148656 | JGI IMG/M metagenome (GOLD analysis project Ga0194115, IMG submission 148656) | Freshwater microbial communities from Lake Tanganyika, Tanzania - TA2015002 Mahale S4 surface | ecosystem: Environmental > Aquatic > Freshwater > Lake | place: Tanzania: Lake... | reverse complement strand
GGTGGTTCTGTGAGTCCAGTGGCAGGTATAGCAAATACAGCTAGTTCCTTTAATGCAGACGATGTGTTGAATGATGTGTTAGGCGATATTTAATTACCTAGGTTAAGTTGAGTTGGTAATAAGACCCCCTAAGAAATTAGGGGGTTTTTTATTTTATCTATATTTCAATTATCTTTAAGAATTTCACAATTAAGGAGAATTGAAAATGATTAGCTTTGTAAATACAAATAAGACAGCTAGTATTGACTCAGTATTAGAAGAATCAAGCATTAGAGATTTAGTTCATGTTAAACAAGCTAAAACCTCATCCTTGGTAGATGGTGCAAGAGTATATGCTTATCACAATAATGGCATGATTATACCTGGAAATTTACCTGCACAAGGAACTAAAGGAACAGTGGTAGCTGTAAATACAATGAGTGGTAGAAAGACAGCTATGGACGGTCAAGTGTTTATTAAGTGGGATAATAGCAATAAGATCACACAAGCACCCTTAACAAATGTTCGTCTTGCAAGTAAGAGAGTAAGTAGCTTAGAAGGCTTTTATGTGGTAGCAGGAACAAACCTTGAGGGAGAGTTAGTGCATAAATCAAGTAAGGATTTATGGAGTGTTAAAATGGGGGATGATGGTAAATATGATATTGAGAGAATGTTTGATGATAATGGCGAACCTTTAAAGGTATAGGGTAATGAAGCCCCCCTCTGCTCTTTTAAGAATGTATTATGAGAATATAAAAAGAGAGAGGGTAGAGTATCTAAAATTCATAGGGGAAGATATAGAGCTGTATGATTTTAAGCTGTGGTGTAAATATAAGGGGAGAGAAGAAGCTGACCCTTTTAATGATGAGAAAAATTTAAGTGGGTTTAAAGAGATAGTGTGGGATATAGATGAGATGACAGATAAAGAGATAGAGATGTATGGGTATATATGTGTGGGGATTAAGAATTTTATAGATATAGAAAAGATAATAGAAAGATTAGGACAGTATCACTATATAAGTGAGATGATGATAATTAGAAGAGAGGATTTGCTAAGAGATAATAATTAACAACACAGTTTTCCATTTCAAGTGGGATTCTGCGACCAGTTTTTTTAAATCTTAGAGCAAAGGCTGTATGGATTTGGTTGATTTGATCCATAGAGAAGCCTTCACTAAAAAGGGTGTCGATAAAGGATTTAGAGCCTGCTAGGGCGGCTTGTTCAATCAATTCATCCTCGGGGATTTGGGTTATATATTGAACCCATTCAGGAATGGTGTTTGGTTGCATTTAAGAACTCCGATTAGGGTTTAAGAATTTCAGCAGAAAGGAAATCGCCAAGTTCAAAGGCGATGTCAGCTTCAATATTTTTAGCTTCTTCGACTTCAAGGATAGTTTCCCAAACATTATTAAGAATTGGGTCATCATCAAGGTCAGAGATAGCTGATGCTTTTTTACTGCTTAGTGCTTTCTTTTCTAGTTTATCTTCAATGAATTGAACTTTAGTTTCAATATCTGATGATGAACTTAAAGCTTTAAGAATTGTTAAGAGCTGTGGTTTAAGGGCAGGGGCAACAGCACTAACCAAGTTAACAAGCTTCTGTGCATCAGATGGGTTAGAAACCATAACCTTTTTAAGGTCTTTGAGATACTTCTTAATAACAGCTTCTTTAGGAGTATCAATATGGGAATCGAAAGCACCTGTTAAGAAACCTGTCCAACAGTTAGAGTTAGTGAGGTTGAAGGGAGCAATTTCCTTTTTAGTGAAAAATTCACTAGGGTTAATACCTGCCTGTACAGCCTTAGCTTTAAAGAAAAGCATAATAGGTTCTGTGGTTCTATTATTGCTTAAATCAAGAGTTAGAGTCATAGGAACAGGAGCTAATTTAAAGGCTTGTGCACCATTAAATTTAGAGGCTGTTTGTTTACTAAATAAAGTAAACATACCTAGTTTAAGAGCTTCAGCTTTGTTGCCACCTGCTTGTTTAACTAGTTCACCAAAGAGTTGATTAACATCTGCTTCTATGGAAGTGCCTTTAACCTTAGTTTGTAAAGATGTAATGAAAGGAATGGGGATATGTCCGTCAAAGCCTAGCTTAACATAGGTAGAAACCTCTTCAGCTTTAGCATTAACCTTAATAGTCGAAACACCATTAGCAACAGCACTCTTAATCATAGATAGGATAGTAGAAGCAAAAAGCTCAGGTGGGGCACACTTTTTAAAGGTTAGATTTTGGACATTAATCTCGGTAGCCTTTAAGCCGTCATGTTTAATAACGATAGAAGAATTTTCTAGCAGGGTATTACCACCCATTTGACTTACTTGAATTTCTTTACTAAGTAAAGACTCTTTAATATTAGGGAGAGAAACAGCTTTAGATGTATGCTTATTAGCAACATTAAACAATTCACCGAAGCCTGACAAATCCAAAACATCGGAACTAGAAATAGATGTTTTGATGTTCTTTAAATTAACTTTATCGAATCGTTTATCATCGAATGGTGTGTCATGATATAAGGGTGCGATTTGAGCATCTGCATCTAGTTTATTAAGAGAAGCAACCTCAGCTGATGTGGGGTTAATAGCTCTCATCAATAAACGAGCAGATGTACCTACACTCTTAGATGTATCTCTTTGGACAGACTCATAGGATTCAAGGAGCTTCATATTCATAGCATCTTTAATAATGCTGTTGAAAAATTCTTGGTCTTTACCTTGAACGAGTCCTCTTAATTCATCAATACTAACACCTTCTTCAGTTTTACTATGAAGCTTTAAGCCTTCCAAGTAATTAGAGAGCTGTTGTGAGTTTCTATATTTAGAGATAGTTTCTTTAAGAGTGAGAGTTTCAACACCTGAGGTAGAATCAATTTTAGATGTAAAGACCAATCGTTTCCAAGCTGAAGGAAGGTCATTTTCTTTACCTACATTAATCATATTGGTAGCTAGTTCAACATCTAAGGCTTCTTTATTTTTATAGACCATATCAATAAAGATTTCTTCAACCTCGTTTTCTTGACCTTGACGATAAGAACGAGCAGTTCTTTGTTTCATTTCTTCGGATGACCAACCATTACGGTCTAGGTGGACAACACAAGTCCATTCCTGGAAATTGAAACCACGAGCATAAGCACCTGTGCAGGTCATAGTCTTAAAGTATGAAGAATAGGGCTTAAAGAGTTGTTTAAATAGGACTTGAGCCCATTTAGTTTGTTCTTCAAGTTCTTCTGGGGTAGGTCCTTGGTTTTGGTTTTGAGCAGGTGCTGCCAATTTATTAAGGTTATTGAGTAAGCCTTCACCTAAAGCAGATGTGTCCGATTGCTTATTAAAGGTATGAATTTCTTTACCACCCTTAAAAACGGAGATTTTGGTAGGTAGGCACAAAAGGTGAAGGTTAGGAACTTTGTCGCTTATAGAAATAGCATTTTTATAAGCAACAGCAGAATCATCTGTAAAATAAAGGATATTCTGTTCTTTTTGTTTTTCTTCAGCTAAACTAACAGCCTGTGAGATTTTAGGATTATCTTGGGTTCTTAATTCTTTAAGCTCTTTATTGACTAAGGCATCGATAAGAAGCTTTTCTTTTTCTGTCTTAGGTTTAACAGGTTTACCGTTAGAATCTTTAGGATAAAGAATGGCTTTAATTTCATTATCGGAAAGGCGAGCGAGAGCCTTTTGTGGATTTGTAGAGAGATCATGAAGGAACTTAATCTCTTTAGCAACACCACCTTTAGCAAGGTCTTTGAGAAGCTTTTTCTTTTCATCATTAACTGATGATCTTTCTTCAATATTTTGAGAATAGATTTTTAGCATTTGTTTCATATATGTAGAAACAGTAGATGCTTTAGAGCTATATACCTTCTCAAGAGCAACAGGCATAGTAATATCTGTGCTATAGGTTTTTGGTCGTTTCAAAGCAGGTTGACCAACATCGGTATAGTTAACTTCTTGTTTATCTGCAAAGTAAGCATTGGTTCTAACCCAAGTATCGAATTCGGTCTTAACACCAGGCTTAATACCTACAAAGCGACCACCAACAACATTAGCATAGCGACCAACAAACTTATTTTGTTCAGCTTTTGATGTGACATCAATACCTTTAGTTAAGCCTACAAACTTGAATAGATCAACAGGGTCTTTTTCAATAGCAGAGCCTGTGAGAAGAATCTTTCTAGTATGCTTTAAACCCGATACAGCTCTTGCTTTATCACCTGTGGTAGCATAATTAATTTCATCAAAGAAAACAGCATAGTAATCATTTTCACCATATTTAGATGTAAGCTGTGCATTACCCTTAGCTGGAGTCCAACCTAGCTCCTTTTCTTTTTTACCTTCCTTCCAAACATTCAAGAAGGTGTCATATGAAATTTCATCAATACGAGCAATAACCTCATCAGGATTTTCACAGAAGATTTTAACAGCTTGTTCTTTCAAGTTGCCAACAAGAGCAGCAGGCTCAACAAATAAGAATCTACGGATTTGTTTAGAGCCTTCTTCGGATTCTTTTTTCTTAGCTAGAAGAATAGCTGCTGTTGCTAAAAGTGTCTTACCAACACCTGTATCTAGTGCCATTAAACCCGAGAAGTTATTTGCATCTAACCAAGCGAGAGCTTCCATTTGTTTATTGTTTAATTTAAAGGTTTGTCCTTTATTACCAAAGGTAGCTTTAAAGCCACCAATTCTTTCTGGAGTATATTGCTTTACATTTGAAGGGTGTAAAGCATATTCTTTCTTTAGAAGGTCTTGGTAATAATCCACCAATAATTGACTAGCACTATAAGATAAAGCACAAGAACCTAATGCAGACCTAACAGCCTCATAAGAGGAGGCTGTGAAAGTCCAAAAAGCACCTTTGCTTTCTGGAATTTCTTGGACATCGGATTGTTTAGCAGAAAGGGTTCTCATAGCCCTTCTTTCTGCTACAAACTTATTTGATTCTCTACCTGTTAAATATGGGATACCTAAATAGAAATGACAATTAGCCATCTTAACAGCAATATCATCAGATTTACAGGCTTTATCTAAAGATAAAGTAATGTAGGGTTCTTCAAGATTTTCTAGAGCAAGCTGACCATTTCTAAGGGTTTCATATTTATTAATTCTCCCTTTAAGATTAAAGGTATAAGAGCTACCTTCAATCATACGACCTTCGATATTAACCATATCATCAAGGAAATATCCACGATACCTACCCGATACAATAATAATTCTTTCACGACCAATGGAATCCTTGATCATTTGAGTTTCAACATTTCTCTTGAGAGAATATTTAGTGAATTTATTATCACGATCAACATCTGTAATTTCACGAGTTTTCAAATCCCCATAAACATGAGTCAAAGCTTCTTCATCTAAACGAGATACAGTGTGGATAATAGTATTGGTTTTATTACCTTGACCACGGATTCCAGGCTTGGCTTCAATTTGAGTATATTGAATTTCGGTATTTAAAAACTTACCCCTTTTACGACCCTTAATGTCTTTAAATTCCTGTTGGTATCTTTCAATAACTCTCATCTCTCCAGTTTTTGGGTCAATTTCTTCAATGGGTCCTGTGCTGTAAACGATTTTAGGATTATGGACGAGTGATCTCAAGGCATTATATTTAGTGTTGTATTCTGTGGCTGCCTCTTGAAATTCTTTCATAGATTCAAAAGCACCCTTATCTGCCATTTGATCACAATAAATCTTTTTCATTTTAGGTTGGACTTTAGCTTCACCTGTATTACTATCTACAAGAGTTTCCGTTTCGGATGGGTCAGAACCAATCATAAGCATATAGGGACCAAATCGTAAACGACTAACCTTTAAGCCTTCATTAGCAAATTCCTTTTTAATTTGAGCTTCTTTAACTTGAACAAGCTTTTTATTAAATTCAATTTGTTTAGTAACATCTTCACTAGCTTCAAAGGTAGTCATTTGGGGCTTACTAACAATAGAAAATTGAATATATCTAATCTTAGTAAGATTGTTCATCTTTTCATCTGTATTGAAGGGAAGGTTAGCTGTTTGGCAAATGAGTTTTAGCATTTCACCAACAGTATTAATAACATCTTTAAATTTAGGAGTTTTAACAATGTGATGCCAAATCACATTGATGTCGGACAAAGAAGCAGATGAAGAGCTTCCAGGCTTATAAGATTTAAAGAAAGCATCTAATTCGGTCTTGATGTAATTATCAATATACTTAACTTCATTGAAAATATCATTGTGCATAGAAGTTAATTGGTTGGCTTGGATTTTCCATTCCCAATATTCAAATAATTGAATCATATATTTATATGAAGCTAGATAGTCAGGAGCTAGATTGAATACAACCTTTTCACCCCTTAAAGCTCTCTCAACTTTATCTAATAGATAATCATCAATAGCAACCAAGACTTGATAAAATCTTAACAAGCCGTAAGCCTTTTTCACTCGGCTAAACTTAGCACCGAATTGACGATAGAAAGCACCCTTGAAAGGATTAAGAATTTTGTTTCTTAAGAATTCGGGAGCACTTACATCGCTAGTAATAATTTCAGGATTACTCTCTGTCATAGCACTTTCTCCTTATTTGTATAAGTTTTCATTTAAGGTAAGATCATTAAAGGATTATTATTTCTTGCCACCAAGTCGCACCCACTCATGCTTTATTCCATCTCCCTTACATAAAAGAGAATCTTCCTTGCACCAATATACTCTTTCTTCCCCTTTTCTCTTTTTGAGAAATTCTTCAGCTTGCTGTGCTGTTGATCTATCTCCATATGGACCATATGCAGCGCGGGGTATCCAAGGTCTGTAATCTGTTGTGAATCTAGCCCCCCCAACTATCTCACCATTGTGTTGTCTTATTCTTCTATACAGGTCTTTAGTGCAACCTACATAAATCACACCTGGCAAGGATTTACCTGTTCTAGGACAAGTTCTTTTTTTTATGGATTGTATTGCATATACCCACCACATAATGATTGACCTCTTTTTAAAAGATTTTGATATACAAAGAGATCAATATATAAATAAATTAAATTTCTTGTGCTTGTCCAAAAGCAACAGATGTTGTTCCCTTTAAATAAATTTCTTCACCGTCATGAGAATCTAAAAATTCGGCAACACCATCGGATAGAATAGCATTTTGAGCTGCACCCTTAGTATCAATAACAATCCAACTTGGTAGTTCTTCAAGAGAACCTGTTAGGTTTTCCCAATAGGTAGCAGGATTTTCTGTCAGTTCCTGAGCAATTTTACTAGCAATATTGCCTACAAGCAATTCACGAGCTTCCTTCTTTAATTGAGCAAAAGCTAATTCAATTTCTTTAAGAGCTACTTCATCATCACTTGAAACAGTTAATTCCTGTAATTCATTTTGAGTTTCTTGAAAATCTTCAATAAATTCTTGAATTTCTGTATCTTCTTCTGCATAGGTTGCCGATAATTCTGCAATCATTTCTTCAGGAGATAATTCCTTAATGATCTCCTTAGCATCATCTTGAGAAATTTTTTTGATGTCCGAACTAGCAACACTAAAATATTGACTTAACCAATTCATATCAAAAAGATGTGGTGCTTCTTCAATTTTGCTTTGTACAAATTCAAGAGCTGATGCTTCTGCATTTGAAAATGTTTCAAATACTAGCCATTGTGATTCACCATTTGATGCTGTCCCTTGAGCCATTGTAATAACGATAGAACTAGCATATTTACCGTCTTTATAGCATCTACCTTGACTATCCTTCATTAAATGTTCGGTGGTGCATCCAATTTGTTGACATAAAGCATGAACAGCTTTCTCTTTCCATGACAGCTCATCTTTGGCAGCGGTCTTAGCAATATATTTGCTTGCAATTTTTTGTGCTAATAATGACATAGGGTTTCTCCATTTTAAAATTGTGTTATACCTATAAGCTATGTCATATATAAATAATTAACAAATATTTAAACTGACGATTTGAACTTTTTATAGAAAGCTGAGATCAATCCAAAACTGAGAAAAACCAACATGGGTATTGGAAATTTCATGCTCAAAAAAATCACAACAGAAAAAACAAAGAATGAGAAGCTTAAAAAAAGCACTATACTTTCCCAATCATCTAAGACATCTTTAAGTTTTGGAACGGATAAAATTAAATATCCGAGATATAAAAGAAGGTCAATATGAAACACATCCATGACTATCTATTATCCCCATCGCCTTTAATCACACCACGATTCATTCTATCATTTAATTTGTCAATATTCATTTGAGCAATCGTTTCTAAATCAAAACCTAGCTCTCTTACCACTTGTGATAAATACCATAAGGTATCTCCACATTCCTTTGCAAGATTCAATCTAGCATTTTCATCTAATGCTTTATCGCCTCTCAAAATCTTTTTGTATGCTCCTGCTACTTCTCCTGCTTCATTCACTAAACCTAAAATGGTATATTCTAAAGCTGTTTCTTTTTTATATAAAGCTGTTTGTGAAGCTTGTTCTTGATACTCATTGAAATTCATTTTTATGACTCTTTCATTTTAAGAATTTATGATATTATACAAAAAGGGTACGCATACTACCCTTTTTTATCTATCAAAAAACAAAAAAACCTGCCATAATTGTATGCGTACCCCCATGTATTTTAACAAGGAATAGAACCTATGCAACAGCTTAGTCTTAGTGAGCTTATTTCTATATGTGCAGGAGCAGGGTATATCTCTTTAGATATATCATCTAAACTCTTAACCGTAAAATCTAAATTCTTAAACTTTTTGATTTCAACTTGTGGAGGTTTATTGGCTATATGGATCACAGCCGATCCATATCCTATCTCCGACTTGCAATGGATTGTCGCAGGTATAAGTGGTTTCTTATCTAAAATGCTTATTGAATCCTTTAAGAATTTGAATGATTTGAACAGGGATAAGCGAATTGATGAAATTCTTAATATCTTAAAAAGCTTAGAGAAAAAATAACTTATTTATCGGATATGCCGATTTTCAAAGTGAGATATATCACTAGGACAGATACAAGCTAAGTTATTGATTTTATTAAATACATGAAAAATGAGTTTTATTAAAGTGAATAAACAGACAAACCGATTTTAGTAGTTTTCTCTCTATTTTGTTAATATTAGTAAGCCCTCTTAATGGATGGAAATAAAAAAATGAAGATTGAAGAAAGAACACTAGCAATAGTTTTACTTGATATAATAGGTAGCACAGCCTTTGTTCAAAGAGCAGGCGATGCAAAAGCAGCTATGGTGTTTCAAGTTCATGATCGTAGTGTAAGAGATTTGATAACAAGGTTCAATGGTCAAGAAATTGATAGGTCTGATGGTTTTCTCATTTATTTTGAAACTATCCAAGATGCCGTCAATTTTGGTTTATACTACCAAATAAATGTTCCTGAAAGAACTAAGCTAAATTGTCGTGTAGGTATCCATTGGTCTAATATCGTTGTTGTTTACCAAGATGCTAAATATGTCCAAGGTGGTGCTAAAAGATTAGAACTTGAAGGGGTTGGTAAAAACATCGCTGCTAGAACTATGTCTTTGTGTGGTAAGGGTCAAGTTTTACTCAGTAAGGAAGCTATGGACGAATTAAAGAAAAAGGGTGTCAATAACCACACTCCTAAAAGCACTAAACATACCTTTGTTGGTGCATATAAATTTAAAGGTCTTAAACAATACATAGGTGTCTATGCTATTGGTTTAGATAAAGAAAGTTTAAGAATTCCAGAAGATAGTGAAAAAGCTGTACGAATGGGTGGCTTAAATGTCTTATCTATGAATGAAAAAGATGTCGCTTTCTATAATTATATCACCCAATTTGTAGCTTGGGTTTTTATTCTTAGCCTATTTGTTGTTTTTATATTATTGTTGTATTTGTTCATCGACCCTGTTTTAAGAGAACAAATCTTACTTGAAATTGGCTTTATATATGAGGAGTAATTATATGAATAATGATATGAACAGCGATAAAACTAAAGGTTGGTGGTTTAGTGTTTTTTTTATGATTTTAGTTGTAGGCTTAATTCTATTTCTATCCTTCTTTAAAATTGTAGATGAGAATAGGGATATACTCATCGGTGTGATAGGGGTATTAACAGGCTCAATATCATCTATGCTCACAATAGCGAGTGGTCGAAGTCCTGAAGAGATAGAAGAACTTAAAGCTAAACTAGAACAAGCAAATGCAGATCGTGCTTCTTTAATAGCACGATTAAGAGATGCTCAAATTCATTTACAGCTCAAATCCGATCAGCTTTTTGAAATACAAACAGCCTTAATTGAGAAGCTGTCTGTATTTCAAAATGAGAATGTGATTAAGACAAAGAAAGAAGCCCAAGTTCATTTACATGATAAGATAGAACAGTATCTGCCTAAAGTTGAAACTGAAGATTAATTTTTTTATATCTGTATATAGATATAAACCAACACAAAGGATAAACGACCATGTTTTTTAATTCAAAGATTGCTTCACTCGAAGCTCGTATCGCAAGACTAGAATCAAAATTGACCAAAAGAGCATCTCTTTCGGGAAATACAATTATTCAAATGATTGATGCTCGGACTAAGAGAGTAGAAGCTGAAGATACACTTTCTTCTTTCTATATCAATAATGCTGAAGATGAAGAAACTATTGATGCTTTAGATCAATTAAAATTAGGTAGAGTAAGTCAAGTTTCCGTAGCAACAGGTCAAGGATTTATGATCCTAAAGGTTGTCGGTTAGGATAGCTATAATATCCTCATAGGGTTGTGGATCAACATTTGACATTTCTCTTAATTTAGCAAGCAGATCAATTCTTTTACTATCCCATTCATTAAATGCCTTTTCAAGTGTAGCTACACTAGCATGATATTCTTCTATTAAAGCTAATACCTGTGGGTCTGTATTTTTAAGTGGTGGTATATGATAGGGGGCAATTCGTCTTTTACTAGCTCCACTCCCTTGAAAAAATAAAGCATCCTCTAAACCTTTAACAGTCTTAATTTCAAGAGATGGTTCTGTGATATAGGAGTAGGTAGTCCAAGCATCAAGCTCTTGCTTTGTATGCAATTCAATAATTTTAGTTTTTTTCATTTAATATCCTTGTGAAATACAAGGATATTATACACCACTCTTATTTGATGTGGCTACAATAAAAGCTTTAATGCCTTGCAAATCGGAATATTTAAAGCTTTGAGATTTATCAATAATTGCTTTGCCTTGGTCATAATCTTGATCTTGAATGATATCTTCTTTTTTCCATAAATGGTATTCAATTAAAAGCAGACCATTCTTCTCGGTAAGGAGATAAATAGGCTCATCATATTCTTGAGTAGGAGTAAAGGCTTTAGGTTTAGCAAGGATAGAATCACCACCAAAGCTTGTTGTGTTATGCAAGAGATCGGACAATTTAGTATCAATAAAATCTAAAATTTTATCGGCAATAGAAACAACTTTATAAGAGGTGTTAGTTTCATCAGGAATAATTTGATCTATAAGGGAATCAATGATTTTATTTCTAGCTTGTTCAATCTTTCTAGCGATACTAGAAAACTGATCACTTAGTTTATAGTAATCGGAGATAAGCTGTTGTTGTTCTGTTGTGAGTAGAGCAAGCTCGGAACTATCAACAGCATCATCGGAGGATTTATTCCATGAGCGACCAACGGGATTGGAAAAGAATCTACGGCTTAAACCATAAGCAGGGTCATCAAACCAAGCATTTGATTCGCTTAATGAAGGTCGTCTTTGGTTGTATTTTACATAAGCCCTACCACCCAATAAGCGAGCGATAATTCGTTCAATAAGATGTTGTTTAGGGCTAATTTTTCTTCGGTGGATTTTTGCCATAGTATATACCTAGCAAGGAGATAGCATAATTGCTATGGCATATATTATATTATTCGGAATCGTCTAAAAGAGATTGTTGTTTTCCTTTAGTTTTCTTTTTGGTCTCAGCTTCTTTTTGTCTAGCTTCTTCAGCTGTTTGAATGAGAGAGTGAATTTCCTGTTGCCAATTATTATATTGGGCTAAATTCTTTTCAAAGTAGGAAACATCGGGGTTAATGAGAGAGTATACCATTTCACCATTCTGTTCATTTTCTGTTGCTTTGATATGAGAGAGCAAATGGTCAAGTAAAGCAACCCTATGGTTATCTTCAAGAGAGTTCCAAAGATCAAATCCGATTTCAATAAAGAATTGGCATTCAATAGTGTCATTGAGAACATTGAGAATGTCGGGTGCTTTAGCAACACGACCTAGACTAATACGACCACCATTTTTAGACGATTTGTCCTTGAAGATGATAGGTAGTGAGTAAGCTAGTTCAACAAGCTGTGGATGGTTTTCACCGATTAATTTTTCAAGAAGCTTATGTTCTTCTTTATCTGCTTTCCACTTGTTCATAAGTGTATCCTTTCAAAGTGAAGGTAAAGTCATACACTATTATATTATTGTTTTTTCTTTTTCTTCCCTTTTTTCTTAATATTTTCAATATGCTGTTTTTTTGAGCTTTCATATGTGTCTTTATCAATGCCTTTTTCTCCAGACACCATTTCCATAATAGAATCAAGATTTTTATCTCCCTTAATTTTTTTGGTCTTGGATTTTAGATCACAAATAAAATTCATTTTGTCTAGCTGTGTGCGAATGAGAATTTCTATGGGGATTTGATTATTCTTTTTATTTTTGAGAAAGCTTTTGAATCGTTCTGCTTTTTCTTCTTCGGATAACACATCATCATCATCAGCTACACGAACAAAGAATGTTGAAAAATCAATTTCTTCATCATTAGAACCCCTTTTGAGATATTCAAATTTTTGTTTGAACCATCCGTCAATATCTTTGCCTGTGGCATCTCTTTTACCGAGTTGGTATAAGGCTCTTGCGATAACGGGTCTAGCTTCTTCATCATATCGGTATTGTAATGCTCTTAGTTTTTTAACCTTCTCTTCAACAGGGATATTATCTTCCATAATTTCTTTAGCTTTAGTTCTAAAGTCATCGTCAATTTCTTGTGGTAGCATTTGATGGTTAAGCATTTTTTGATGAAGAACAGCAGATTCTCCACCTTCTTTTTTAACCTCGGAGTAGAAAGTGCCATCAGTAAATTTATCAAGAACTAGTTTTGTGGTAAGACCAAGTGGATAACCCACAGCTGTTGACACAACAGAAGCTATTCCTTGTAGCACACCACCAGAGCTATCTAGAACAGTTTCTGTGTGTTGTTCGGCAAAGTTTTCCATACGGTCTTGAATTTGATTAACATGATTGTTAAGATCATTGGCAATCTTGTTTCTCATAATTTCTTTTTTATCTTTAGCAGACTCTAAAAGACCATCCACAAAATTACCATATTTAGTAATACCTTTAGCTACAAGCCCGTTAGAACCTGAAGCATATTCTAAAAGAGTATCGTTATTTTCTTCCATTTCGGAGAACATTTCTTCCATTTTTTTAGCTTTTTCTAGAGCACTTTGAGATAAGCCCTTAGTTTCGTCAATAGCTTTATTCAAAGCACCCTTACCTTCTTCTATTATTTTATGTATGTCTTTAAAAGCATTAGTATAACCCTTGTCGGCATATTCATAAATATCTTTAGATAATTCGTTCTGTTTATCTTTAATCATTTGAGAAAGATTATCAAATTTTTCTTTGGCTTTATCATCTAAACCATCACTAAATTCTTTAATTTTATTTTCCATTTCTGTGAATTTTTTCTCAATAGAAGCTCTAGCTTCTTCTGCTGTATCTCTCGACCCACTCTCTTTAGTAGCTTCTAAAAGAGCATCGTTTTCTTCTATGACACTTTTCATTTTTTCATCAACACTATCGCCAATACCCTTAATTTCATCGAGAGCTTCTTTTGTTGAATCTCCTATTTTATCATGAACTTTTTTTCTCAAAGGAGCTAAAAACTTATCCACCCCAAATCCATTGACAATATCCTTATCATCTAATGTTATATCTGTATACTTTTGAAGTTGTTCATTAACAGCTTGTGCGATCTGCTTTTTTATTGATGTATCTAAATCATCAGCAAAGGCATTTTGTATACCATTTACATCACCTTCAAGAGCATTTAAAGTAGCTCTTGCTGTCCTTGTAACTGTATGTGTATATACATCATTTGCTTTATCTGCGAGATCGGCTAAATTTCCTGCTTGGGATAAAATGCTATCTTCAAAGGATGTTGGTGGTATTTTTGCATTTTCTAATTGTAATGTAATTTTTTCAAGAGCTTCAACAGTTCCCTTTTGTCTGTATAATTCAATATTCTCTAATATGGGAGCAAACATTTTAGATATTTCTTCATGCTCCATTTCTATACCTTTCTGTTTTAAATGATTTGATAAATTATCAAGATTAGAAGGATTATTAATAGCATCAACCATGACATTAGCATCTATTGGGGCTATAGAAGCAACAGCACTAGAGATGCCATTTACAATCGTATCTTTAACTTTATTTCTTACTAAACCTGTAATTCCTTCTTCGATTTGTACTGTTTCTGCTTTGATAACATTATCATAAATCTTTTTTCCAAATTCCTTTGTTTTAGCTACGGCATTTTGAACAGCTTCGGAATTTTGTATTTTTTCAACAGCCGATGATGCTATTTCCTTTGCTAGTTTGGTAGCTCCTGTTACATCACTTAAATTCTTTACCATAGATACAATAGCTTTTGTGTTCTTTCTCATAGATAAACGAACCTCAGGGTCTAATTCTTGGTTGTATTTCTCATCTATGTAAGCTAAATACTCTTGGACAAATTTTGGATTATCAAAATCTACTTTCTTACCTAACTTCTCTAAACCTGCATTTGCTAAGGTTAATACTTTTACTATTGCATTGGAATTTCTTTCTATGTTTTCTGTATAGCTCTTCATTGTTTTTTTTATAAGAAGATCATCTACCAAAGGATTTAAGAATTTACCTAGAAACCCATGCCTATGCTTTCCTGTTTCATTAAACATCTCATTTATTTTCTCATCTGTTAAATTATCTCTCAATATATCTCTTACTAAATCTCTTGTTTTCTCATTATTTTCTAGTCCTGTGTTCTTTAAATATACCTTACCATCATCCTTTGTTTCAAAGAATTTATCTTCCCACATTTCATATAGCTTTTCAACTTCTTCTGCTTCTCTCTCGGGTGTCATACTTCTAAAGGGATCAATCTCATCTAAAGTTTGAAATATCTTATCATATAATTCGCCTGTTTTAGCTTTCAATATCTCTTCTTTATATTTCTGTTTTATCTTCTCTTTCATTTTTCTCATACCTGATGGCATCTTTTCTTCTCTCTCTTTTGCCTGTGCTATCTCATCTTCATCCAAACCTTCATATTCATCTTCCTCCTTATTCTCATCTTGTTCTTTAAGGTATTTGGTGTCTTTTTGTTGTTTTTCAAATTCAACATAAAACTCATCAAATGCTTTTTGCAATTCACTTATTGTTTGTGCTTCAATTTTTTTATACTCACGATTCGTCTCCCTTTCCATATAATACTTCACAAGAGTACTCATTGCTATTTCTTCTTTAGCACCTTTAGGATTTGGATTCTTGAATTTTCTATTCTTATTTGTATAAAAGGCACTCAATACACCTAGAGTATACCCGCTAAAAATACCTTTTTTTGCATCTTCTTGAATTTTTACAGCTTGTTCCATATCGGCTACTCTTACCCGATGGTCTTTTATTTTTAAGCCCAACAAACAAAAGAGTTCATTCCGATAGCTAGGATTAAGATATGCTATTTTTATAAGTTTTTTATAAATTGTGAGATCACTCATAAGAACTACCTTTTCAATACTAATAAAAAGGTAGTATAAAGAATTTATAGACTCGACCTTAAAAGCTGTGCAAGGATTGCATAGCCTGCAATATCTTTAAACGGGTCTTCGCCCATAGGATCATTATCCCTTGCTATCCTACTCATCTTATCTAGCATACGAACGATCACATGAATATCTTTATATTGAGATAATGAGATTCCATTTGGATAAAGCAATTCTAAAATCTTTGTAGTTTTCTCAAAAGCATTTCCGTATGCTTCATTTTTTTCCGATAGTAATTCACCCAGCTCTTTTGTTATAGCTATAAAGCTTTCTTTTTCAATCATACTTTTTACTCCTTTTATGATTCTATCTATTTTACAAGAACAAATCGGAACATAAAATGAAAAAAATAAATCCAATTAAATTAGCATACCTACAAAATAAACAGCACTACTTAAAGCAAGTGGTTTTCAATTTACACCAAGCTAGTGTGTTTAATAACCCCCTTTTTATTGAGCGTGCTATTCAAAATGTGTTGGATTTAAAAACAGCCAACAGCTCTCTTTTTGATGACTATGTTAAGGATAAAACATTTTTAAATCCTAAAACAAAGAACAAAGTGAAATTTGAATCGCTACCTATTGAAAGTCAAGAAAAAATAAGAGAGCTTTTTAAAAAACAAGAAAAGGAAGAAATAAGTGATAAGGGTAAATCACTTTTAAAATCAATTATGAAAGCACCTAGTGCTGTTAAGGATTTTTTCACAGACAGTAAGAAAAGAAAAGAAATGCTTAATACCACAGTAAATGGTTTAAAGAGCATTACAAAAAAAGGTGCTAGTAAAATCATAGATTCTTTAAAGGAACACCTTGAAATAGATGCCTTTAAAACAGCTTTTTCTTTACTCAAAAAAGACCCAACAGACGGAGAACCTATTGAAGATGAAAATGGCAAGGAAGTTTATTTCAAGGATTTGAGTAAAGAAAAGCAAAAGGAATGGCGAGTTAAACAAGCAAAGGATTCTATTCCCAAAATAATCAAAGCTACCACAAAGCTTGCTGTGTTTACTTTGGTTGGTGCTAGTATTTACAAGGCAGGTGGTATTACTAACCTTGCTAGTGCAGGTGCTACACAAGCTAAAAAAATAGGCTCCAGCTTAATAACATCATTTGTTAAATCATCTAGCAAAAAAACTATCCAATCCGCTCTTAATCTAAATAACCAACAATTTAATAGTATCATGGGATTGGCAGGGGCAACAGGAGCAGGTGCTTTACTTATTGGCAATAACGAACAAGATGACAATAACGAACAAGATGACAATAATGAACAGGATTTTTTAAACTTCCCTTATGATGATTATGAAAAAGAAGCTAAAGAAAAATTAGGGATAGAAGAAGAAGAAGATGATGATGAAGAAGAAGATGATGATGATAAAAAGAAAAAGACTAAGAGAATAGATAAAAAGAAAACAGATAAGGATAGGATAAACAAAAAAGCAAAGGAAGATATAGCAAATAAATTTTTTAACAGCATGAAAGAACACCTTATTCAAGAGATGAATGATAAGAAATGGAACGATTCAAATACCTATGTTAATTTCATCAATAAGCAAGCTAAATAGCTTTACCTATATAACCATACCCCCTTACCCCTAATCGTTTAAAATACCCCCATAAAACATAGCAATAAAAAAAGAATCTTTTTATTGCTATCTCATAAGGATTGGTCTATAATCCTAGCCATAAAGTAAAGCTACCTATTATCCTAGATAAAAAGGTGGTAGAATGGGAATTTTAGAAGCCCTTATGTTTAGTTATGTGAGATAAGCTTCTTTAGAATGATCTTTAAAAGACTTGAATGAATTAAAGATTGTCAATTTACCATTAAGGTGTAAGCCTTTTAACTTAGCAGGAGTTATCTTAATTTTACTTTACTCGTGCATGAATGTGATTCTTAATAAAATCATATATGATCTAGTATCTTTTAGATATAAAGATTTACTTGTCTCTTTAAAGTTTTCAAGTTCTAAAATTCTTTAAAGATAGTGGCTGAAAAAAACTACTTTTAGATAAGTATCATTTACCAACACTACCACTCACATAAATCACTCAAGGTAAATTCTGTTCATCTATTTTCTTAATAGATGCTTTCTCTAATATAGATATATTTATATAGATATATTTAGATAGAAAAGATTTATCTTTTATAGCTAATACTTCTAATATTATTATTAATTCTACTTCTAATAATAATAGCAATAACACTAAGATCAAGCTTAATCTTTATCATCTATTTACCTATGGTCAAAAGATCATAGATGTATCTTAAAAATCAATCTTTAGGATACAAAATAGGTTATCATAGATAGGAATATCATGTTATCTATTAGAACTATAAAAACTACTCATAGGAGTAGATAGGGATAGTATTGCCTTGGGTTTAACTAAAACCCAATCTCATTTATTTGTAGCTAAATTTATCTACATACAGACTACTTTATAGACTTTATAGAATCTATAGACCTTTATCTTCCTTTATAGATTCTATAGACCTTTATCTTCCTTTATAGACCTTATAGCCTTTATCTTCCTTTATAGACCTTATAGACCTTTATAGACATCTATAGCCTTTATCTTCCTTTATAGACCTTTATAGACCTTTATAGAATCTATAGACCTTTATAGACTTTATAGACCTTTATCTTCCTTTATAGCC
>Ga0194115_10003239_pt1 | contig 18433 bp, 15 predicted proteins | sample TA2MahsurfametaG_3_FD_148656 | JGI IMG/M metagenome (GOLD analysis project Ga0194115, IMG submission 148656) | Freshwater microbial communities from Lake Tanganyika, Tanzania - TA2015002 Mahale S4 surface | ecosystem: Environmental > Aquatic > Freshwater > Lake | place: Tanzania: Lake... | reverse complement strand
GGGGGGCAGCTAGTAAAGATGCTTCTCTTCGTTGCGACGTCGTATGATACCCTTATCGAATCGTCTTGGTGTCGTAGAGAATCGAATTCATCGTCATTTCCCCATTTCAATCCCTTCACAGTCCAATAATAATAGATTCGTCTTTGTTTGTAAGAGACTTGCCATACTGGGTATCGTCCGACCGAGGTCACCATGAACAAATTCCTTTACATATGTCCCCGCCTGAGTTGATAATTCAAGTCGAAAATGATGTTCATCAATCCGAATAGCATAAAGATTATAGATTTGACGTTCTCGTATCAGATTCGCTCTCCGATGTAAGACTCGAAGAGGGGTCGCCTGATGAATCGTCAGTGGTAAGGATTGTTCGGTATCCTTGATGGTGTTGTTGTTGTTGTCCGTATCCATTTCGACCTTGTTGTTGTTGTTGTTATTTATGATGGTTGAGAGTGAAAAGGTCCAATCGGGTGGTAACTCCCTTTGTGACCAACAATGACAACCATAATGTTTAATCTTTGATTCCGTATCGGCTTGAAGATTCGAAAAGGATGATGCTGGGACGATTTGAAAGTTATTCGATATCCCCACACCCATGGGATTCCGTCCATACCAAAGGTCGGACGATAATGACAATAATGATGATGATGATAGAGGACTGGTGGTCCTATCCTCATCATCACCATTTGCTGTTGTTGTTTCTTCGTGATTAATCTCACGAACAATCTGTTGTAACTCTTCTTGGGAGGTCACAGGTCGGAGTGCATCAATCAGTTGGACACAAAAGGGTCGTCCAATCGATGATGATGATGAGGAGGAGGAGGATGGACGCAATATCATCCGTACATCCATATCTTCTCTTCCCGATGCATGGAATTTACACATTCCATAGATTTTCGTATCGTTCGGTCCAACAACCGGTGTGTCATCATGATCACCCATATTGTTGTTGCTGTCGTGGTCGTCAGTATTGTCTCTTTCGTTGTTGTTGTTGTGGTGGGCGGTAGTAGTAGAAGAATGAATACTTGGATTATTCGTATTCTGACGAGAAATACCATATTTCCGGATAATGGGGATACAAATTTGTTCCTCGACTGATGTCGTACCCAAGGTGACCATTGTTTTTTTGTTCTTCTTCGTCGCCGTCGTCGTTGTAGTTGTGGAGGTACCATGATCCTTATCATTATCATCATTATCATTATCGTCATTTTCGTTCAATGATCGTTGTTGCTGTTCTTTTTGTTGTTGTACTTCATCATTAGTATGCGACGATTGTTCTTCGACGATAAAGGGTGTTTGTGATACTGTTCGTAATGATTTCGTATAATATCCATAAAAATAAATGGGTGTCCGAACGACTGCGATATGGAATTCCATTGGTAAGATCCAAGTCGTAGGAGGTGGAGGTAGAAGTTGTGAAGTCGTCGTCGTAGTCGTAAATCCACGTTGATTTCTGTTGTTCGTAGTCATGGTCATGGATGATGATGATGATTCGACTTCTGACCAAGATAACCATTGATATCCTTGAGAACGTAATCGTTCTTCTAAAAGGATTTTTGGATCTCCGCCATTACTACTACCACCCATATTCGTATCGTCAATACTAACATTTCCACCCAGGTGAAAATGAGGAGGAGGAGACTTTTTGTTATTATGTTGATGACGACGTTTCCGTTTTTTCTCATTCCTACTACTACTACTAGAAGTAGTTTCCCCCGAGTGGGCGGCAAAGGATGTAGAATCGGACCTTTTGGACGGGATACATAGGATATGGATGGAAAGATATCCCTGCTTTTCCGTATGGATCATTTGGGGTATAGTAGTAGTATTGATAGGAGTCGATGATGAAGAGGATGAGGATGATGATGTTCTTGTGTCCTTTTTGGGGGGAGATTTAGGACTATTAACCTCATCGTCGTCGTCGTCTTTCATGTCTTGTTGATCGTAATCAACATCGGTAGGATGTCGTGGATCTTGATTGTCATTATCACTGTCATTACTATTGTTTGATGGTCGTTTGAGTAGTTGATGAATCTTTTGTTCTGCCTCTCGTTGTAGGTGACGTTTCAAATCTTGTAAATATAATGAAGATATATCTTCTAGATATTTCTTCTTGTTGGGATGATGATTCTGACTCGAAGAGGAGGAGGAATCGGAGTTTTGTTGTTGTTGTTGTTGTTCTTGTTCTTGTGCTTGTTGAACAAAATGACATAATCTTTTCTTGACATTTCCAGCAATGGTAATGGTAATGGGGAAGGTAACATGATTCTTAGATGATACAGATAATCCACCATAGGGTAGACATGCCTGTTGAATCGCACGTTCTAAACTTTCTTGTTGTATTGGATTATCGTCTATCCATAAATTTCCACATATTTGACATACTGTTTGTATACATGGTGACGTTGATACTGTATTATCGTTTTTCGAGACATCATCGTGACAGTTCTTGGGATCCTCCTTGTTCATTTTTGGAAGATATTTCTGACAAATGGCACATAAGAATGGATCCAACGGTCTGGCGGAAGAATCGTTGAGACCATCACTGCTACTCATTGTTCGTCGTCGTGCGTTCGTATTTGCTGCTGCGGCTGCTGTTGTCGTTCTTGTTGCTTAAGAATAGTATTGTCACTCTAGTAGTAGTAGGGAATGGGGGGGGGCGTCGTCTGTGTTTCCTTTATGTGAGATACTACTAACAGTAAACTGTAACATGAAATTGATGGGGGGTTCTTGGTTGGAGAGACGCCTTCATGACGGTGAGACGGTCAGTACGGCATGATATGTATCGTATGCATATATGGTATATACGATGATGGTTTCCGTTTTGGTCTGTCGTACCATACGACAGGATTCGTCCGACCTCCCGCCCCCTTCCTCTCGCCCAACAAAAAGACAGACGGAAAAGGGACAAGTTCAGACTGTACTGGAAAAACAAGTGAGAGGGTTCTTGGTGTGGTGCAAGAAAGAGATCCCTCCTTGGCCTTCCTCCTCCCTCTCCCTTCCTTTGCTTTTCACATCGAAAGGTCAAAACCATTCACACGCAACTTTAGAGAGAGTTCGAGAAAGAGACAAGAAACACATTCCTCTTCTATACCGTATCATTCTTTCATCATCATGGCAAACGACAACGACGACGACGAAGAAGAAGAAGAAGGACTCTCACCAGTCTCTCCACCACAGGTTTATCAATCAACGGGAGATGCCGAAAGGGCACTGTCTCTGTTGTTACTTCGTAGCAGTAGTAAGAACAAGAATACCTCCAACACTACCAACAACAAGAATCCTGTAACGCAGTATAATCTTGCATGGTTACAGGCAATGGTCGATGGGACATTGCCTTCCATACGATCTATGGAGACACTGGAACAAGGTGTCCTTCAGGGATCAAATCCCACGAATCCGGGTGGTGGTGCTACGACTACTACATCGACTACTACTACAACTACGACCAGTCTCATTCTAACATACAATCGATGCTTATCATTCCTCGCTCAAGGGAAAGATCTTCCTTCTGCACTACGACAAATCTATGATTGTCTACAGCCGATTATACTATTCTCTCAACAACAACAACAACAACCATCAACAACCTCAACATCATCTTCCAGTGCTGGTGTTAGTGGTACTGGTAGTGGTGGTGATCCCATGTATCATATGGTCGCTTTACAATTGGGATGTTTATTTTTAGAAATTATTTTAATTCGGAAGGCAGGAGATGATCCGACTGAACCAATGGAAGATTTAGGATTCACCGTCGTTAGGGAGAACAACAACAACACGAATATCGTCGATGCGATTTTAAAATGGATGGATATGACCATTGAACGATTATCTATTCAAGATGAACAACTACAAGAAATGTATCATGTCATGCAATTTACTGTTTGTCTTTATACGGCAAGAATCGCATTAGCCAAAAAGAAATCATCATCACAACAACAGAATCTCAGTGGTGACAATAATAAAGGAAGTCATCCATCATCATCCACAGCAACGATCCCAAAACAATCACAATTCCAACAACAGACAACTACGAATGAACATCACAAAGTAGCACGGAAGGAATTAAAACAGGCATTGGAAATCTTTTCGACGAAATTTATTAAGGTTTCCAATCCGACCAATGGCGAAACGGCGAGTTTACGTTCGGAAAGTCAAGGTTCGGTCTTACTACAACTCCAACATCCCACAACATCAACATCTCAACAACCGATTCCTCCTTCTACTATATCTACTACGACGACGACACCAGTAACGCTTCCTTCTACTGCTCCCAGTACGACTCTTCACGATGGACCACTACCAGCACATCATCATCAACAACAACAGCAGCAGTCACAATCGTTGACATCTCCCGTTTCGGTCAATCTATATCAAGCTGCACTCAGTCTCAAGGCACGGACGGAACAACTCAAGGGGAATGTTAAAAAGGCACTTATCCTATGTCAAGAAGCCAAGGGAAGTAGTAGTACTACTACCACCAATAACGTCGATACGTCTACAACGACTACAACAACTACTACGAGTACGACCGCACTCCCATTACCGCCCACCAATGTCAACAAGTTGAATAAGAAACGAACTTCGGCTACTACTTACCATCCAAATAGTACCAATCCCACTACGACAACGACTCCTGCGGTTTCAGGACCGAAGAATACGTCTACGACTACTTCTAATTCTACTCTGAATCCCGCAACGCCAGTCACAACGATGATTCATGAGAATAATTTAGCTCATGTCTATGCAACGTCGGGTAAACGATATTTAGCATGTCATGCATGGTCAAAGGCTGTCGAAAAGGGAAGTCAGACGACGACGATCCTACCTGGTACGACTACCGTCTCAACGACGACGATGATGGACGCTGCTGCCGGTGGCATTGATACTCGTCGTATGGTTTCGAAAGATGGGACGATTATCCTACCCATGCACTTTACACAAGCGAATGTCGTATGGAATGCCTCGATGGCAAATTTGATGTTACCCGAAAAAAGCAATTATGTTTCTGCCTACCAAGGATTAGCATCTATCTTATCATCATCGTCATCATCATCGTCATCTTCCAACATGATTCCCTGGGCGATGGAACGGAAACGACAGATACGATTATGGTTACGATTGGGTGAAGCATGTTTAGGGATCCATGTTCAACAACAAAAACAGGAACAAACATCATCTGCTAACATCCAAGGTATTCAAGTCGAAGGGTAAGTAAACGATTATGCGTTTCTCTGTGTGTGACGGGGGGGGGTGTACTCGTTGTCAGAATACCCATTGTTTTCTCACATTGTAAAACAATACATTCAATACGTTTGTGTCGACGACCGGGAAAACTAAACAACGAACTTATACACGCCGCATTTCTACTAGGCAATGGAAAGGAATAGTTTTGGATGCATCCTTTTTGAAGGAAGAAATTGATATTGGACCATTGGCACCGATTCTTGGTAGTCAAGCAGATATGGAACAATTGGCATACAATCCGTTACCACGTGCGAAAATGGCCTTTGAAACTGTCCTTCATCTGATGAATCACGTAGTCAACGAGGAAGGCAGTCATCCATTTGTCGTGGTTCCTAGCACAACGAAGACAGTTGTTAGCAGTACGGAACGGTTGACGGAATTATCCGCCAAGGTATCATTGTCCTACATTTGTTTGGAGATGAAGGATTATGTTAATGCATTAGAATATGCCCGACAAGCCTTGGAAGAAGATGATGAAGAAGGAGATGATGATGATGGTGGTGGAAGAAGACGGGATGAAATTTTATCCACATTGGATACAGCCGGTCAGACATTATGGAAACGTCAACAGGCTTCGGCACGGATGTATGCCTCGGAGGCTGCCTGTGGATTAGGTGATGCGACGAGTAGTATCAAATATTTAGTCGGTGATGGGAAGAATGATGCCTTTGATCGATTAGCAGTCGAATTGGGCGGAGTTAGTTTGGAAGTCGCCTCACGTGATACGACGAATGGGAAGAATCGTTTAGCGAAAGCCCAAGCTATGGTCCGTTCTTCTGCCAGTGCTGCCAGTGCGTGTTTGGGGAATGTCTCTGCTGCCAAACAATTAGCCATGTCAGCACAGGCCATGTCCCGTGAAGGATCCTATGCTACTCGGGCCTTAGTCTATTGTCTATTACAGGAAGGGAATCGGACCGCTGCCTTGAAATTACTAACCTCGGCTCGTTAAGAAGGGGGGTACCTTATCATACAATAAGAAGAAGAAGAAGAAGGCGATGGCGCACATTATGATTCTTTCCCTGAAGATGCCCTCGATCTCGAACTCTTTGACGAGTGAGAGAGGTGGTCATCCTACTACGTTAACGAAATGCAGTATACCTATCATAACCCACAATGGAATCGATCACTTTACTAACTGTAAAGTTATGTTTCTCGGATAGCTTCATTCGATTCTTTCGATAAACCCTCTTTCTCCACCTTCACCTCTGTCGTAGAAAAAAACGCACCTGGATGTATCTCCCGTATCTATTCCTGTACATACATTTGAAACTTCAACCGAAAATCCAAAAAATCCACAATCGCCACCAAAAACCTGTAAAATTCTATTCCTTTTTACATCTTTAGATCAATTCGACACATCCTTCAATCAATATGCGTGCAATACCATAAAGCAGTACGGTAGTCTAGCAGAGAGAGTACCGATCCATTTTTGATTAGGGTATTTTATATGCGAATACGATAACGTAACTGTAAAATGGATGGATTCCTTTCTTTGTTTTACTTTATTTCTTTTGTTTTTCATCACTCCTTAACTTCTTCCAGGGACATGAGTCTTTCAAAGTTTGCAATCGTATCATTTAATTCTGCAATTTCCTTTTCATAGGCAGCTAATTTTTCAGTATTCTGTTTTTTCAAATCTTCAGGTACTTTTTCTTCATATCCATCAGCAGCCATCTTTCGTTTTAAGATATCCATAGGATTCAATGTCTTTTTCAAACTTTTCGTCAAACGTTGAATCTCTTGTTGATAATCGACCATCCCCTTTAAATCGACAAGGACAGTAATCGTATCACTGACAACTTGAATTCCAGTCGATTCAGGGATAGTTTCGGAAGTAGGATTCACATCGACTTGAGAACCTCTTCCAAGAGTGGCAATATCCGTCGCTTGTGCGATCGCCACATCTTGACCAGATGTCATCTTGATGAAGAAATGTGTTAATTTACTATTCAGAATATTGTATGATGCACGAAGAGAACGACATGCCTTGACAATTTCCATCGTCACAGCCATACCGGCTTCGACTTCCTCATTGATATAGTCAGCATTCGATTCCGGATACTTCGCTATCATGATCGTCGATGTTTCTGTCTCTCCAAGAATACCACGACCAGGAAGTCGTTGCCACAATTCTTCGGTGACGAATGGCATCATAGGATGGAGTAATCGAAGTCCGGCCTCAATCGATACCCACAAGGTCGCTTGTGCAGCCCATCGAGTATCCTTATTCTCATCTGATTTATCCAACATGATAGGTTTGATCAATTCCAGGTAGACATCACACAAATCATTGAGCCACATCTGATACGATGCCTGTTGAGCATCACCAAACTTATAGGCTTCGAAATTATCATTGACGGATTGGATACCCTTCATAAGACGAGAAATCATCCACTTATCACGGATACACATTTTACCCGATGACATGAGATCATCCAGTAATGTCGCAGTGGGTTGAAAGTCTTCAATATATTTGAGTGCAAATCGTGTCGCATTCCAAAGTTTATTACAAAACTTTCGATATGCGACGACGACTTTAACATCTAAATTGATATCACGACCCTGTGCACAATATGCCAACAACCCAAATCGAAGAGCATCCGATCCACATTCGGGAATTCCCTCGGGGAAGGATTCATTAATATTCTTCTTGGCCCGTTCGACTTCCTTCAATGGTAAGTTTCCACTTTCCAATCGTTCAATCAATGTAGCGAGAGTACATCCATCAATGACTTCTAATGGATCAATGACATTCCCAAGAGATTTAGACATTTTCCGACCTTCACTATCACGGACCATCGCATGGAGGAAGACGGTATGAAACGGTAAAGTATCGGTCAATTCTAATCCCATCATGACCATCCTCGCCACCCAAAAGAAGAGAATATCCTTCCCTGTCTCCAAGAGTGATGTAGGATAAAATGCCTTGAGGTCGTCGGTTTGATCCGGCCAGCCCATGACAGAAAAGGGGAATAATCCCGAAGAGAACCATGTATCTAAAACATCCTCATCACGTTCGAGGATTAAATCCTCAGCAGAACAACCTAACATTTCCATAGCCTTTTTCTGGGCATCTTCCTCATTCCGTGCAACGATCCAACGATCATTATGTTCCATATCACTCTTAATGACTTTCCCTGCCTCTGCTTGGGTATATGCGAACCAAGCCGGGATTTGATGTCCCCACCATAATTGACGACTAATACACCAATCACGGATATTATCTAACCATTGGAACCATGTCTTTTCTTCATCCTTTGGTAAGATCTTGAGTTCCCCATTCCGGACAGCATCCGTGGATCGTTTTGCCATACCATCACAATTGACATACCATTGGGGAGTAATCATCGGTTCCAAGATATCACCCGATCGTGAGCAGATACCAAGTCTCATCTTGTTGGGTTCCTTTCCACGCAATAGTCCCTACGTAAAACCAAAAAAGACCGTGTAAACAAACCAGTCAGTCGATCGGAACGTACGACGAATGAAGGAAAATCAATGTAAGCCCAGACATACACACACAAAACAGACGTACCATTTTACTCAAGGCTTCTTCCATGGCAATACGAGCATCATATCTCATCATACCCTGGAATTGTTCCCCACCATGATGATTAATACTTCCATCTTCATTCAAAATGGTAATAAAGTCCAAATTATGTCGTTTTCCACATTCATAATCATTCGGATCATGGGCGGGTGTAATTTTCACAGCACCTGTACCAAAGGACATATCGACAAGTTCTCCATCGGTAATGATTGGAATTTTACGTCCACTAAAGGGATGAATCACAAATTTGCCATGTAAATGTTTGTATCGTTCATCGTCCGGATGGATAGCGACGGCGGTATCTCCCAACATCGTTTCTAAACGTGTCGTCGCGACGACCAAATATTCTTCTTCGGTACCCTCAATAAGGTAGGCAAAGCTCGTAAGGACACCAAATTCATATTTTCCTTGAGGATCTTTGGGATTACCACGATGAGTCTTGACTTCCAAATACGTTTTGCCTTCCAAATCGATATAATCCACTTCAATATCAGAAATAGCAGATTTCAATGCACAGGACCAATTCCCTAATCGATTCGCACGATATAGTAATCCACGTTCATGGAAGACATTAAAGGCTTCAATGACTGCCTTACTTAACATCTCATCCATCGTAAACCGTTCACGACTCCAATCGACACTGACACCTAATCGACGTAATTGGGATGTAATCTTATTCCCATATTCGGATTTCCATTCCCATACCTTTTTGACAAAGTCTGTCCGACCTAAATCATGTCGGGTTTTCCCATCAGATTTATATAACATCTTTTCGACGACACTCTGAGTCGCAATCCCTGCATGATCCGTTCCCGGAACGTACAGTGTCGCATGTCCCTTCATCCGATGCCAACGTGTTAAGGTATCTTCCACGGCAGCCGTCAAGGCATGACCTAAATGTAATGATCCTGTAACATTCGGTGGTGGAATGACCATGACAAATTTTTCATCTACTGGTCTATCCATTGCCTGTTCTGGTCGACCTTGATAATATCCTGCCTGTTCCCACCAATCTTGCCATGCCGCTTCAACCTGTTTTGGATAATATGCATCTTCAAAGGGAAGTTGTGTAAAATCCTTCTTTTCACCGAATGGCGTTGGATTGACAAAGGGTGTATTGGCAGCAGCGGCAGCACTGGAAGCTGCTGCAGCAGCCGCAGCGGCTGCCTTTTTCGATTTTGCAGAAGGGGCACCACCACCCGCACCGGCAGCAGGCGCCCCCCAGGCTGGTTTTTCCTTCTTTTCCTTGAGTTTCCCTTTGGCAAGTTTTTTCATTTGACTTTTTGACATCGTCTTTTGACCTTCTTCCTGTAGTTGGTACATGTATATGACAGTGACGAACAAATGTGTGAGGTGTACGGTATACATGTGTATGTTATATGTGTGGGTGTACATTTCGTGTTTCCGGATGGGTCTCTCGATTCTGAACGACTTTTGAGGAAAGATCACCCCAAGAAAACAAATGACAAGTCACGGATTTTCCATCTACGCTACGGGGTAATCTCTTTCATCATACCCTAGAAGAAAAAAAAAACCTCTCCCGATCAACGGGTCTCCAGAGACAAGACAAGCACTGCCGCAAAATATACAACGAGAAAACACAAACAAAAAAACGATCCCATGACCAAATGACACACACCTCTGTTACGGCCGGGACCGCAGGGGACTCTTCCATCGGCGTTGCTTCCACTGATGGTGGTGGTTGTTCTTCTTCCATGATTTGAGTTCTCTATAGATCCTTCTGTGTATGATATATGGTACAGGATCCAATCTATACAGTACCCCGAGAAGGAATGACTTGTGATGGGGGCGGGTGAAACGAACGATGAGGGACCGACCATACAGGACTTCCCCAAACGGGTACCGTACGCCGAACACCAGGGTGGGGTGGGCGTCAAGAACAAGGACTCCCTCGTGTCGTAGTTTGGATACGGCCGAGAGAGAGACGACGACAACCACACATCCTACGGTCGACTGACGACCGTCCATTGGACACCCGCACGATATGTTGGTATCTTACCTAAGATTGTTCCTACCTGATGACAATATTTAAGAGACCTCGGACCTCACAAAACAACGACTGGGTCCACTCGTGACTCGTTGACTGTGACCACAAATCACAAAATCCAAGAAAGCGGAACGGTATTCCAGTCCGAAAGCGGCAAAGTATCCATTTCAAAAGTCGTCTCCTCGATTATTGTGGTCTTACGTACTACTTCTCCGTCCCTGACGGTAGAGGTGATGGAATGATGGGAACTGCAAAGTCGAATAGAGGTGCACTCAAGGTCAGTCTAAGTGACCCCCCAAAAAAGACGACCCAACCCATATACCAAGGCGTCAGTTTTGGGTTTGGACTTTACATGAAAATCAATTTCAAATGTTGAAAAACAACATACACATACACAAACACGAACACACGCTCAAGTGATAAAACAACATCAATAATGACAATACATGACATGTGAAAAATAGGCGCGAGGACGAGGAGGATTTCTTGATGTAATAGGTAGGTTGGATGTTGAGTTGGAACACATTACGGTAGTATAAGCCGAGGTCATTACGGATATTGATTTCACAGCATGAAGAAGTCGTTACCATTTTGCATTCGAAAGAAATTCCTCGGGACTACTACTACATTCCAACCGTAGGTAAATGCAAGATCAAATTTTGGTTTACGGTTAGTATCATCAGCCATACTACGACAACAAGGATACCACCGCTTCACTTCACTGCCCTGCCTTCCGCCTACCGTCCCCAAAATCATGAGTCGACCACATATGATACCAGCAGAGTGGTCAACCATGATCATCCGACATCCACTTGGTCGCCGTCCAGACTTGTATGAAAAGTTCGTTTCGAAAAAAAAAAGACTTTCTTACTGCCTGCCGTAAGATGAAAAGTGTTCATTGTAGTAGAGAGAAGGTGAAGTATTCTTCTAGATTGCGATTCGTTTTTTTTCACGGAGAAAATAAGAGGAAAAAGTGGCGTAGTGGTGTGGTGTCGGGTGTGACCTGACAAAAGCAGATGGACTACCCGGGGCCCGTAGGTGGCAAAAACACAAACGAAAATCGATGCCCCCATCTCCAAGCTGCGTCTTTTTCTTCTTGACTCTTGTTTTTCTCCAATGGAATGAAGAAAAAAAACAAAAAGACTGTGTCCCTACGTTGGGTGTAGGTAGGGCGTATGTTCGTCTCTTGAAAGAGAAAAAGTCCATACGAACTTACTGCATGACACGAAGAAAGTCAACTGCAATCTCGTAGGTCATCGATTCTTCGTCAATATCGTCGTTGTTGTGATTGTGGTTGCTGTTATTTTCGGTCTCACCAGGTTGGTGGTGATTTTTTCGTCGTCGCCATTCCGACACATAGGCAGACCAATCTTCTAAGAATAAATCATAGGTAAAATCTTCTCGTTCAGAATCGGTAAATAACGCATGATAGGCATCGGGTAAGGAAAGTACTGAGTCTTGTTGATGTAAAAATTTCCTTTGTATTTCTTCTTGACGTTCTTCTGTCAACAGGGGACGAGATTCTTGAAACCATTCATCATTGATCCGATGTATATGATTACATATATCTTCCAAATTTAAAGAAGACGAAGGATAAGGACTTGAAGAGGAAGAAGAAGAAGGAGCACCATACTTGCGTGCGAGGACGACGGTAAGAAGTGGACTTGGAGGATGATTCTCCTCAGGTGATGGAGGAGACGACAAGTTGGTATGGAGGGGATCGTTGTTGTTAGCTTTGTCGTCAATTTCGTTGTCATTGTCATCATTCCGGTGATGATGATGAGAAGGAGGATGTAAAATACTGGATTGATGATCAGGTAATTCTTCTACCTGTCGTTTTATTTGTTGATAGGTTACCGTCCATTGAGCACCGGGTAGGTCACGTAGGAGGGGTACAATAAAATCAATTTCATGAAATGAAATGACCATATAGACTCCACCCTCAATGGCTAAACATCGATATACCTCCATTAATAAGGATGCCGTTCCATTCGTCTCACTGCATAATGTACAATCCAATGTCCCCTTATCTAAAATCAATCCAAACGATAAATCTTGTGTATTTGGGATAGGATTTTTCGTAAAATCGACAATGACATGTTGAAGTCGATTTACATAATCGGATGGAAGATGTGTATGACGATGACGACAAGATTCTTCCCATTGTTTTTTCATTCGAATTAATGTAGTTTCATCCTTATCGACATCTAATACAAGGTCATATTCCAATTCAGTAATCAAATATTCACCCAATGTTGAACTTCCAGATCCGATATGTATGGCACGTTTCGATGATGAGCTATTGTTGTTCTTCTTCTTCGTTATTGTTGTTGTTGTCGTTGTCATCAATCGTTGTGGTTGTTGTTGGTGGTGTTGGTATGGATCGGCATCGGCGTTGGCATCGGCATCAGCATCAGCATCAGCGTCGTCATGAACAGTCAGATCATCATCCTGAGGAGGATGAAGAGATAATAAAATAGATAGTAAGGAAGCAGGACTCGTTAACCATTCGAATGGTTGATCCTTCTTCGTGTTGGTGTTCTTGTCTTCATCATCTACTTCTTTTTCAGAATTTTCTTCTTCTTCTACTACTACTTGTTGTTGTTGGTCGGACATTGCCTGCTATTACCTCGTAAAGCTGCGTTTCACTTGTCTGGGGAGAATGACAGTGAGAAATGTCGAGCATACCTATGAGTACCAGTAAAAGATATATGCACAAAGAATTTTGTATGCAATAGAAATTTGGGATGGATGGACGAGATACAAGATGTGATGTGTCCGTTCGGAGGAGTCGGAAACAATGGGGGTTCTATCCCTGCTGGGTATGTATGTAGGATACCCACTTACACGCCCAGCGTTTGTCAAGGTGGTCGTGTGTCGCGTGTTGCGTGGGAGAGGGGGGGCTTATATTACCTATGTACGTAACTATAGTACCGTACGGCCCATGCAAATTGCTGTGTCCAAACTCGGAACCAATCGATATATACATATGACCGTTGGACTGATCGCGTCTTCGGAAGGGGGGAGCCCCAACTCAGTGTACGAGAACTTACCCTGATTCCCCCCAATTAGGTTGATATCCTCTTTTTTTAACTTTCAACGGTACCATCTAACCCAAAATTTCAAGAAAGACATCTTCCTCGGACCGGTCATTTTTATCTTGGTCTTTTTTTTTCTCGGATTTCCGACGACGAAGCCCTGTTTTTGGTCATTTTCGCCATCACACATTACACTGTTTCGACGTTACACCCCATTACTCTCTCTCTCTCGAACTCTCCTACCTCTGACTCTGAAAACAACATGACAGAAGAAACCAAGGTTGCTCTCATTACTGGTATTACAGGACAAGATGGTTCCTACCTTGCCGAGTTCCTTCTTGAGAAGGGATATATTGTACGTTTTTTTTTACTGAGAAAAACGTGTAACAATGGAGTGGTGGTGGTGGTGGTTGTCGTCGTCGTTTGGGGTGCTTGGTTGTGTGTGTGTGTCTTTGTGTGTGTCGATATACAAAACATAAGTTTCCCTCACTACTTTTGTTTTTTGGTCTATCCCCCTTTTTCTTTGTTGGGCTTTCTCGACGTTAATGATAGGTTCATGGAATTATCCGTCGTTCATCATCCTTCAATACGGGACGTATTGAACATATCTATCGTGATCGTCATGAGACGGGTGTTAAGTTATTCCTTCATTATGGTGATCTTTGTGATGCGACGAATTTGATTTCGATCATTTCACAAACAAAACCGAATGAAATTTATAATTTAGGTGCCATGAGTCATGTCAAGGTAAGGAGATGAAGATGAAGAAGACTTTTTGTATTGAGGGTTTTTGTTTGATATGTTGTTATGTTGTGGTTGTTGTTGTCGGCCTTCCTTGTTCGGGAGGTCATGGTATCCATCAAATTCCGTTTTTCTCAATGGTCATTCTTTGTTTCTCTCTCTATGTCTTCCGTGTTTTGCGTCCGAAAACCCCAACACAACACACACATTTTGTTTTTCTCAAACAGGTCAGCTTTGATATGCCAGAATATACTGCCGATTGTGATGGGATTGGTGTCTTGCGTATTTTGGATGCTATCCGTGCTGCTGGACTTGAAAAGTCGGTCAAATTCTATCAAGCATCGACGAGTGAATTGTATGGGAAAGTCCAAGAGGTACCACAATCCGAAACGACACCCTTCTATCCACGTTCGCCCTATGCTGGTACGTTACTTTCGTTTCATAAAAATGTGTCGTACTGTAAATGGGGTTTTACGTCTGAGGTGAAGGGTCTGATGCATATTGTATGTCTCATCCACCGCATGTCTGTATCCACACAGTTGCCAAGCAATATGCCTTTTGGATCCTTGTCAACTACCGTGAGGCCTACGGGATGCATTTGACGAATGGTATCCTTTTCAATCATGAATCTCCTCGTCGTGGTCGGACTTTCGTAACTCGGAAGATTACGACATCTGTTGCCCGAATCGTTGCGGGGAAACAACAGACCTTGTATCTTGGTAATTTGGATGCTAAACGTGATTGGGGACATGCACGTGATTACATTGAAGGGATGTGGATGATGCTTCAACAGGAGACATCTGATGATTACGTCCTTGCGACGGGTGAGACTCATATGGTCCGTGAATTCGTCGAGAAGGCATTCCGACATGCTGGAATTGAAATTATGTGGAAGGGTGAACCAGGAACTGTCGATGAAATTGGTGTTGATAGTGCTGATGAATCTCGTATCTTAGTCAAGGTCGATCCACAATATTTCCGTCCGACAGAAGTCGATCTTCTATTGGGTGACCCGACCAAGGCAAAGAATAAACTTGGTTGGGTCTCTAAGACATCCTTTGATGACCTTGTCAAAGAAATGGTCGAAGAAGATATGAAAATGCTCAATGGATTAGCACCGAATCATGATCAGAGAGACCCCTAAATGACTGAATGTGACGGAAGAGAAGGAGGAGAAGGGACCCCAAAACAAGGGGCACTTATCTATCTATTCATTATCTATCTATTCATCATCATCGTCACACGTACAACATACAATCAAGACTCCGTTGTATGGGGGGGGACTGGACTAAATGGGTTCTTCATTATTATCGAAAAAAATATATAATTTCCATGTAATTAAAATGGAAATTCTTTTTTACTGTTAAAACAATGAAACGTACTACCGTATCGGTACTACCCCCGCTTGTGTAAGTAGTAGTAGCAGTTGTCATCGTCGTCGTCATCGTCGCCCATTTAGCTCTAGAGTAATATGCGTATACGGGGTATTACATGTACTATGGTATTAGACTTGTATTTTCCTTTCGTCGTGGGGTAAAGGTGTGTACCGAATGTCTGTACGGGTGTGGATGTGTAGTTCTCTGATCATTATCGCCATGATGACAGGCAAAAAGTCCTTTCGACACACGACATGATGATACTGGGGTCTTTTTGTCTCCCCCTCCCCACACCTGAACAACCAACGACATTCTACGGGGTGTAGTTTTTACAAAAAACGGACGGATGGGGGGAAAGTAGAAGGTCGTTGTTTCTTTATAGTAATAGTCGTTGAGTAAGTACACCTCCTTGACTCTCGACCAAAAAAGTTAGGAAGAAAAACCAAAACCGACTCCTCCCATAAGCAACGACCATACTCCTAATCGTAACCCCAATGGTATGACAATTTAGGGATGTTGTGGATGTCCTCCTCCTCCTCCTCCTGGAAAGGGATGTTGCTGATACTGATGATACGGATTCATAGTAGCATTCGTAGTAGCAGCAGGATGATGATGATGTTGAGGATGCATCATCATGATAGGGACAGGAACTTGGATCCATGATCCTGGTGGATATTGAGGTGGGATGACGACAGGTATGGATTGCGAAGAACTGCCCCCAACACCACCACTACCCGACACGGGGACTAAAATCGTTCTTTGAGGATTCATCATATGCAATGGTGGGACTTGAACCGACACGTACGTATATTGCGGTTGTTGTTGCTGCTGTTGCTGTTGGGGATGGGACATGTGCTGGAGTTGATGATGATGATGCGATGATGGTGGTACACCAGTAGGCAGAGGAGGTATCAGATGTTGTTGCTGTTGTTGTTGCAACGGTGGAGAAGGGAGTCCACCACCAGGACCACCAGAGTATCCATAAAAGTTCATACCCCGATAGGGTGTCATGGGTGAAGATGGAACTGTCGTCGTCGGAGTAGTAGTAGTAGTCGCAGCAGTAGCACTCTTGAGTTTGGCTGCTAAATTGATCCCAGTAGCTGATGTCAAGGTTTCATCTTCCGGTCGATGACTACTACTACTACCACCACCACCATTGCTCAAAGTATCAATATCGTTGGTTGTGAAAGTTCCTGGATTGGGTGGTGAAACCATCGTCGTCGTAACATCCCCGCTCAAATTAGTCGATGCCATCATCTTGAGAATTCTAGAAGAATCGAATGTACCACCACCATCGTTGTCGTTGCTCGTTTCGTGGTCATTGTCATCGTTACAATCATGACCAACATCATCATCATCCACGTAATCATCATCATCGTCATCCCCTGGTTGGTGTTGTTGTGGTGGTTGTCGTTCATGTGGTTTTCTCCTATTCGTTTGTGGTGAAAAGGCAGGAATTGGTAATGTGCTTGCATCTGGTGAAGATTGAAAGGCACTCCAAGCATACATCGATTCAGCCTTATTGTTGTTACTGTTTGTATTCGTCGTATCGTTGTTGTTGTTCTTGTGATTCTTTTTCTTCTTTGACGAAGAGCCTGGTGGAGGATTGGAAGAGGAGGTTGGGGTCTTGGGAGGTGGTTTGACTTTTTTCTTCTTTTTCTTTTTGGAAGGACTGTTGGTTGTGACAGGATCTCCGTTGGACTTCGTGGCGTCGAAAGACGGGGAAACTGGGCTAGTCGTTGTAGTTGTCCCAATACTAGTACTAGTAGGACTACCAATTCCAAGCATCCCCTTCAAGGCAGCGGTAGCGTCTTGTACATCCATAATAATGTCTGATTTTTCACAAGAAACACAACACACAAAGACAGACAGACACACGTGTACTAGGATCGGCACGTCGATGGAGAGAGAGGGCGATATGGAATTTCCACCAGTGGCTTTTTTAAGGCGGGGTTTCGTCGATACAGTCACAACCGTGTATTACACCCTATACCTGGTCGTGTGTATCAGTATGTGCGTGAGTGGTGGATGTGTGTTTGTGATTGTGATGATCACTGTCGGGTGATTTGTGGTGATTTGGTTTGTCTCGTTGCCGGGATGATTTTTGACGTCCCCAAAGACGACAACACCACAACAAGGAAAAAAAGGTCTTTTTTTCGTACAGTATGACACGCGGTGGGTACGGCAGTACCGTATGTGATACATCCAGAAGGGGGTGCGACAGTAACCTCGAAAACCGGGGGAACGAAACAAATGGGGGTAGGTGGAAGGTGGAAGGTTGTTTCAATTTGCACAACGTCGGGGAAGAAGGGGTGAGAGGCGAGTCCTCCCCTCCCCCCCACCACCCTCCGATTCAATCGGATGGGTTGAGAATCGAATCGAAGAATGGTGGTATACGTAGTGGCATAAGTACGTATGATGACGTGGGCTGCGGCATTGCCCCCGGGCGGGGGGGGGGGGGGGGCACATGCGGTAC
>Ga0194115_10003238_pt1 | contig 18434 bp, 23 predicted proteins | sample TA2MahsurfametaG_3_FD_148656 | JGI IMG/M metagenome (GOLD analysis project Ga0194115, IMG submission 148656) | Freshwater microbial communities from Lake Tanganyika, Tanzania - TA2015002 Mahale S4 surface | ecosystem: Environmental > Aquatic > Freshwater > Lake | place: Tanzania: Lake... | reverse complement strand
CTTATTTATTTGACTGTCGAAGAGCATGAAGCAAAACCACTATTATCTATTCATGCTAGAAATAGAAAGAAGATAACTTGTTCATGCGGAAAAACTGTTGATATAGCTAATCATGGCAGATGGCATAAAAACTGCTCCTTATAGTTTTCTAAAAGATTTACTGCTTCTTGTGTCGTAGGTCCAATTATACCATGACGCAAAAAATGATCGTACTTCTTTCTCGTTGAATACAGGATTTCTGAGGATATCAACGATATTATCAGTCGTAGCCTTATTACTCACACAATCATATTCACATCTACCAAAAGTTACGACTGGTATCCGATGAAGTAGTGTTTCCATGCCAGTGCCTGAGTTCACTACAACAACAGCTTTTGCTTTTGGTATGATATCATGTATATTTACACCCTCAATCCAACGAACATGCTTATACTTATTCGCAATGTATAACAACGGCAATTGACTAGCAGGATTCACTGGATGAGGTTTTACATATAGAGGTATATTTAGCGTTTCTGTTGCTTTACAAGTTGCTTCCATTGCTTCTTCTACAGTTATGTTTGAATGATATTTGATTGTTTCATCATGTGGAATCTGACAAGGAAAGAATACAAACTCTGAAGCGGCATTGAAATCTTTCTTTGGTGGTTGTTCGAATTTGCTTTCGCCCGACACTGCACGAAAATACATTCTATCGTAAAAATCGTTTTCTGCGTCTGGTTCAGAAACGAAAGGATATCTTGATGCACCGCCAGCAAATCCTTTCGAATCAATATAGAACTGCCAAGGAAACACCGACTGCATGTAATATCGTGCTTCGCTATTCTTTATAGGAAAAGAATGGCTTTCTTTATGAGGCACATATACAATATCAGCTTTGATTGTGTCAACAAATTCTGGAGTAAACATCCATAATGGTTGTTCAATGAACTGTATATCATCCCCTCTTAATCTATATTCATTCATCACCATGTTTGCAAACTGTTGCCAGTGCAAACGAATAACAGGAATCTCTCCTCGCTGGTCTGGAACTGGACCTTTTTTGAATGTGACGTCAAGGCGTGGAAACAAAAACGCAATTTTTCTCATCTCATCATCCCGTCATAATAGCATTTCTTTGCTACGTAGATTGGATTATCATACTTGCGGGGCCCCTTACCAGTCCAGATCGTAGTTCCTTCCTTGAACTCCCAATCCATAAAGTTCTCGTCGAAGTATTGATATCTATAACGATCCTTCATGCTCTCGTATGTTTCGCTGATAGCGACCTGGTCAAGGAACCAAGCAATCGGACCCTGACGAATACGATTAGCAACAGCCTGAGCAAAGTCCATCGCGCGAGACGAATAGTAAACTGCACCAGCTGCACAACGAGTTCCCTGTGCTTCCCATCCAACAGTTCCTGGCAACGGTTCACGAAGGAACAGACCAACATCACCAGACAAATCGCTTTCGCTGATATGTTTCATGATGAGACAGTCTGTGTCGATGATAAGATACTGATCTGGTCGAGCAATCATCTGAGTCATAACAGATAGAAAACGATCTGTCGCATATACAGTTCGCAATGCATCATCACGGACTTGTTCTCCCGCAGACCACTGTGGAGCAGTTGAATAAGTGAACTCGCTCTGGGACCATCCCACAATCTTGTAGTAGCGCGAAGACAAGTGATCTAGGAATTCAAAGTCTTCATGCTTTGGCTGGATTACATGCAGGTGAATAGAGTTCTCTGCATACGCAGCCGAAGCAATCAACGCAGGAGCGTGTTGATGAAGATATACTGAATCACATGAAGCAAAAAGTTTCATCGACCAATGATCCTATACTCACCAAAGGTTTCGTTGTTGAGATGCGGAGCCCAGCCGTTCAATACAGCTTCGGCTCGCTTATCGTGCCACAACTTGACCAAATCCTGACGAGGATGTTCGCATGGCACTCCCGTGTACCAGGCTGGCTTCCATGGTTGTGTGGCCATGTCAGTATAATGTAGATGCCAGATGTCAGTAATCCCACGACCGTCACCATCATGACAGTTCCAACGCGGATCCAGATCAAGAACGTAGTCGCTTCCAGAGAACATACCAATATAGCGATGATGTGCGTCTGGATTCTTCTTCATTCTTGCGACCGGCTGTAACATATCACCTAGCTTTTCGCAGTCCATAACGATAACACAAAACTCGTGACCACCAAAGCGAGCACCACGGCGAGCAGCCATTGGACGCCCCTCAAGATCAATACAGAACAGATCTGAGATATCGCGCAGGTTCAACTGATCGACGTCCATGTAGATAGCTTGACCAGTGAAGCCACATGCTTCAGGGATAGCCCAACGGAAGCCACTAAACGGAGTTGACCAGCGACGAGTTTCCCAGCCACCCCAAATGCTGTTCTCGTCATGAGTCTGACGCATCCAGGTAACTTCAAGAGGAACTGTAGTGTTCTTACGGAGCGTATACTCCAGAACCATTTCAGCTTCAGCGTCCTCGTTGTTAGACGAGGTGCCTACGAAAATACGAATGGATTCCATCATTCTTTCTTATCTCCAATAATCTGTAGCAGATGAACGAAGATGTTGATGAAGTCGAGATACAACATCAATGCACCAATGACGCCTGCTTTCTGGCGCTCATCGCCTTCAGTATCATCATACGTCTGTTTGATCTGCTGAGTATCGTACGCAGTCAAGCCAGTGAACACAAGAACGGCTAGGATACTAATCACAAAGGCAAAGGCTGAACTCTGTAGGAACAGATTAACTACGCTTGCGATAGCAATACCAATGGCACCCATTATAAAGAATGATCCCATGCTTGTTAAGTCCTTTTTCGTTGTGTAACCGTACAACGAAGCAGCACCAAACGTAGCAGCCGAGATAAAGAACACATGGATGATGCTGCCCATCTTGTAGATGGCAAAGATTGAACTAAGACTCAATCCCATCGCAGCAGCAAACGCAAACAGAAACACCTTGGCTGTAGCCGAGGTCATCTTTTCGACCATGAACATGAAACCCAAGCTCATAGCGAGCGGAGCAAAGATCACAACCCACTTGAGAGGCGATCCCCAGATACCAGCCATGAGCGTCGGTGACATAGAAACACCAAGAGATACAAGACCGCTGAGCGCAAGCGCAAACGTCATGTAGTTATAAACCTGCAACATGAAGTTGCGAAGACCTTCGTCATATACAGCCTTGCTTCTAATTGAAGCGACATCCATTGAGTTGTAGTTCATTATCGTCTCCTGTAGAACATTCCTGTAGTTTGCATAAACGGCTTTTGCATAGTTGACATTGCACGGATAGTAACTGTTTGCTGCAAGTCAAAATCAAACCCGTAGCTGTCAAACTTCTTAATCCAATATTCTTCAGTCTGACAGTTTACGTGATGATGCCCAGGATATCCTGGCGGTGCAGCAGTGCATACAACATACTTGCATCGCTGGAACGCAGCCATGTAATTATCCATGTATCGTTCGTCGACGTGCTCTAGAAACTCTACAGACCAACCAAGATCAAACTCACCCTTTGTAAGAAGGCAAGGACCATTGGTAAAGTCGTGGATGACAATGTTCGTATCTGGTTCCTTACGCACTTCCCAGTCGCCATCAATACCAACTGCTTCGAGCCCACGCATCCCCGCGAGCGCGACCATGCCACCAGGACCACAACCTACGTCAAGGAATGACTTGATATTATATTCTCCGATGAGATACTGGAGAAGACCACGATCATTGTGGGTCTTGTTAAGATGCCCGCCTAGATGCGAGGGTAGAGAATCTCGATTTGCCTCTGATGTGTTCTGGTCCACGATGCCACTTCCCATTGATGTTGTCATTTAGATAATTGCTATCCTCTAGCACGCCATGCGCAAACTGCTCTTTTATCTCTTCATAGTTTACGCGGCCTTTAGTCGAATGTAAAGAAATAATTTCTCGCCGAAAGAGGTTTTTGTCTGAATCTTTGATCTTAGCCTTAAGAACATCGCTGGAGCCATAGTACGTTTTCCAATCTGACTCAGATCGTTGACGACGAGTTTTGCCGCGAACCTTACGGATAGACCAGAAGTATTTTCTTCCGAGATACTTCTGGCCTTCTGGTGTTGTGATCAGATAAACAAACCCATAAGAGTCTTTGATATCTTCACTGGTAAATTCTTTACCGTCGAACGTCCAAGGGTTTTCATAATCAGCCATACAGTTATATATGGCGTGAAACGTCCTCGGGATATAGATCCTCCAGTTGCTTGAGGATAGCTTCAATCTTATCCATCTCTTTCATCGCTTGTTCTAGTTCATCACCAACTATAAGATGGACATTGGAACGAATCGATTCAAACTTATCAAGCAGCATAATATATCGTTCGTTGATGCTCATCAAAGATTCATTCATCGTCTTCCTCTAGTTCTTCTATCTGTTCCTCTTCAGCATTTGCCCCACAAAAGGGGCAGAACTGAGGAGTGGCTTTCTTACCACGCTTTTCGTATATCACTGTATAATCGTATTCTCCGCATGGGCACGACAGATCTTTCTCTGCCATGCTCAGACCTCACATCCACCAGCAACACAAGCAAGCTCTTGCGCTCCAGTTGTCGTATCAGTCTTTTCATAATCCTTCAGCTTATCCCAGTCGATTGACTTAGGCATCTTAGCTGCGAATGCTTCATATTCTTCCTTGCTGCAATCCTGATAAGGAGCTTGCTTGTAAACGTGCTCGCTGAACGGAAGGAACGAAACACCAGACATCTTATCGAAGTGATTATAAACCCACGCGCCAACGTCAAGCCATTCGTGTTCCTTGACTGAGATAGTCACGGATGGTTTGTGCTCGCACCAGTGATCTTGATAAGTGATCCAGAGTTCTAGCTGCTCGATAGCAGACATATCCTGACGGAATACTGCGTTCTCTGGTGCCTTCATCGGGAACGAAAACACATAAACATTGTTAGGGCGCATCACGCAATATTCAACTGGAACACCAGCGTCGATCATAAGAGCAGCTAGTGGATCTTTCTTGTCGGCCCTAACAGTTCTAATATAGTATGGATTATGGCGTGCATGAATACCAGAAGCAGCATCAGTAAGCTGACTGACAGTACCAGAGGGCTTAACGCAAGTAACAGCGGCCGATTGAGGAATGCCCAATTCTTTCGCAAACTTTTTGTTGGTCTCGACTGCGATTGCTCTAAGTTCCTCGAGTCGCGCTGCGAGTCCTGGAATCTTTCCGTTGGTGAGGTCATTGTCCATGATTCCTGTCATTGAAACGCCGAGGAGACGTTCTTCTTCACAATTCTTTTTCCATAATGATGAAAGATACTTAAAGTTGGTCAGTGTTGACTGCCATGTACCGAGGATAGTAGCCCAGTATACCTTTTTCTTCAGAGTTTCCATCGTATCAGTTTCGCGGATAACAACTTCTGATAAATTACAGAATTCTTTGTCTCGCAGAATGATTTCTGAGCAAGGATTCGTACCGAAGTCATAGCTAGGATCACGACGACCATGCTTTGTTACAGTTGCTTTAGCAGATGCTCTGTTGAAGATACCACGCTCGCCAGACTTTGATTCGTAGAGCGACTTCCACTCTTCCATGAATACGCCGATATCAGGTTTTTCTTTATAGATTGCTGAATTGTTAGCAAGTGCTCTTTGCGATTCGCTCAACCACCACTGACCAGACTTGGCTGCGCGCATACGATCGTCGTTCAAATCTGAAAGCGAAATAAGAGCAGAACGACGAACTCCACCAACAACTACGATATCTGCGATCTTACATACAATATCGTGAGCTTCTAATGTATTCAGACGACGACCAGCTGCTTTCTTGAATGTGTCGACACAGAACTTGAAGAGAGCTTCTAGTGGTTCAGGACCAGACGCACGACCACCGAATGTTTTGAGGGGAGCACCTGCTGCGCGGATCTTGCTGAGATCCCACTTAGGAATCTGACCAGAGTAGAGAAGATGAATGAGTTCTTTGAAAGCTTTTGCCCAACCGAGCTTAGAGTCGGCTACGATGATGGTGGTATCTGAAGGATAGAATGCTTCTGCGATAATGGGTAGCTGTTCTACGTCTTTTGATTCTACCGAGAAACCTACACCCGTTCCGTTCATAAGAACGTATAGGATCTCGTCGAAGGAACGTGGACTATTGACTGCGACGTACGAGCAATTATAGGCCGCTACGTTCTCGCGCTTGAGCGCTTCGCCTGCTGTCATGACGCAGCGCATAGAAGGCATAACCATCTGCGAAAGAACAGCGTCTTCCAGTTCCTTACGAACCTTCTTGACGTCGTAGTTGTGCTGTTCCTTCAAATGTGATTCAAAGAAATCGAAGAAACGACTGATCGTTTCACTCCAAGTTTCTCGACGACCCTCATCCCACAAAAATCTAGAATAGCGCGAAAGATGAATAAACTGTTGGTAAAGGGTCGGTAGAGAATTAGACATAGATTACTCCGTTTTTCTTTTTAGAATACAAAAATCCGTTCGCAAACACAACGTCTGCGTCAACACTTCTTCCAATCTCGGATGGCGAGTTTAAGAGATAGTCCCTTAAACGTGGATTTATTTAGTAGATACTCAATCTCGGAAACGCTACATCCAGACAAAACTGCATCATTAATATCTTTGTATGTCCAGTTTGAGTTCCACACAACCATCGGATATCCACGTTGTACGTAAGACTCAACACGCTTCACAACTTGTTTATTGCGCGGTTGATTGTCGAATACAAGAACAACGTTTTCACCATTCAAACTATATAAGGCTCGCTGAAAGTCTGTTCCACCAGCGGCAATAGCATTATCAAGAAACATACTGTCGATAGGACCTTCCACGACGTATATAGTTTTCCCACGAGCCACGCGATCAAGTCCATAGATCAATGGATCATCAGTGATACGAATGGTTGCATATCGCAAGGATGAGTTACCCATAGCGCGACCTGTAACGCCAGTGAGCAACCCATCCTCGCGTCGAAACGGAATCACCAGCCGTTCGTCTGACATCAGACGCCCCTCATAGGCTGGATTCAACGTTTCGAGTTCTTTGAAGTCTCGAGCGTAATAGAGATCATTCCAACGTTCTTTCGGAATGCGTCGCGACTTGACGTACTCAACTGCGTGATGATGTGCAGGGAGTAAATCAAGACGATAGAGCATCTCGTCTAGAATGATAGGAGGGCGTTCAACTTTCGTCTTAGGAATGATGAACGCATCTGATTCAGTATTGGCTGATACTCGATCTTTGTAGGATTCTAGTCTGTACGCCTTGGCCAGACCAGGATCAACGAGCTCAATAAGTTTACCAAGATTAGTACCGACATCGCAATTGTGACACTTATATATGAGCCTACCTGATTTCTCAAACAGGTAGCCTCTGGTTTTCAGTTTGTTCTTCTGTGAGTCGCCACAGAAAGGACAGCGAAAGTTATAGACCCGCTCAGACTTCCGCTTGAACAGCAGAAGTTTGTGCGAGATCATCTGTGCATACTTATGGTCAGTGATAGTAGACATAGGTTCATTATAATTAGATCAAGGAAAAATGTCAAGACTATTTATTATCCTGTTTGTAGTATTCTTTGTAGGCTGCGATCACTGCGTTCTGTTGCTGAATATACTTACGCAACTCAGCCACGTTCATAGACAATGTTTGGTAGCCTTGAGAGTTGAGAGCAAACAGGACCACGTCGCCACGACCGCTGAGCTCTTTTACCTTCGACGCATAATTTTCGGGGGTAATAACAATCCACTTCATTTCAGCCTGATTGACTGGCTGCACTGGTGGAAGAATCAGCTGTGCTCTTCCAACCAATACTGGTTTATCGAACACCTTCACTGTTTCGCTACATCCAGCTAGAAGCAGGGCACATAGTCCAGCAACTACGATCTTCATTGTGCTGGCTCCTTCTTTGGTAGGAGAGATTGAAGTAGGTCATTACATACATTATTCCTAATCTTACCACTTATTTCATCAGATGTCAATGGTGCACCTGTAACTAATTCATTACAACGCAGAGCATCTCGCGTTCCGCGATTGACGCGAATCTCTGTTTCACTAGGAGGAGCTTTGGATAGGCTATCAAGGCGAGACAGCTTGCGGCTTAGATTGTTAACTTCATTCTGAGCAGCTTGTGCCTTTTCAGCCACATCTTGATTGATTTGATTCATGAGTTTCAAATCGCGTTGTGTCTGCTCCATAACAGCTTTCTGTTGAGTGATAACACCTTCCATACGCTGCTGAACTTCAGCTGCTGCTTCGAGCTTGCCTTGCAACGCTTGAATATAGAAGTATCCACCTGAAATAACAGTAAAGAGGATAGCTGCTATGGCTATCTTGATCCCTATACCCATTTGCTACTCTCCTCCGTTTCCTCCGGATCCATCACTTCCGCCACCCATAGCACCGATGCGACTTACAGCCTTCACGCGCTTTCCTAGTGCTTTGTAATATACAGTTGCTTCGTTAGTTTCTTTACGGCGAAGCACAGCCTTAAATACCATAGGCTGGCCATACTTCTTCATCGTTCCTTTTGGACCCATCTTAGGCTGGCGTTTGCTCCAATGAACTGGATCCGTGCTTACATTTGCACCAGCTACGTTAGCAATACCACTAGTCGTTGGGCTTCCAGGCGCACCACCGAGAGCTCCACCCATATCTTCTTTGATCATTAGATGTTCCTCAAGATTTCGACTACTCGCATATCCATAATGATATCGTTTGATCTGATTGTTTCGCTTGTAGATCCTATATCGGTTATCTTCTCGGGCCAATAGTTTAGCAAGATTAAAAATGGTTTGAGTATGTGTAAGAACTCGTATAGTTTAAACGCAAGCATTCTTGTCATAGCTTTATGTTCAAACACATTGTAGAGCACCATCAGATGATTTAGAATTAATCGTTCTTTCAGTTCACCGCGTTTTTCATAACGACCAATTAGCCTACGGATGTTCTTAATCCTGTTCAAATCATCTAGAAACTCTTGCTCATCTACACATGGATTTAGATAATGATGTGCAGCATAAAGAAAAAAATTTGAATCGTCCAACTTACCTTTCATCTCACTTTTTTATTTCTTTTGCAGCCTCTACAATATCTTTATTAGCTGCTTCAGCCTTAATGAAAAAGCGTGCCGTCATAGACAACACGCCCCATGCTAAAAATCCAATAACTGCACCAGCAGCTAGAAGATGATTTGTTGATTGTGATGTTTCGAGATACTCGCAGATAACAGGAGCGAATATGATAGCAGATCCTGTGCAAACGCCACCACGAATCGTTGCGTCCATAATCGTAATAGGCTTCATGAACGCGAACATCGTAAGCCCTCCCAACAATCCGCCTACTGCGGATACTGCTTTGGCTGTAACATACGATCCTGCTGCTTCTACTGACATCAATATGTCTCCAAGTATTCGTTAACTGCTTCTCGAACATTATCAGGTAACTGAACAACAGTAGCAGCAGCCAATTGACTAGGATCAACCTGTTGTTCGATAAGATTCGCGCACTCAATAAGTATCAAATCTATTTCGTTGTTTTGTATAAACGAAACGATGCGTGGGTTCTTTCTGTTACCAAATTCCCACGCAAGTTGTTCTGCTCGTTCTCCAATCAAGGCGCGAACTTCATCCCGCCTTGATGGATCTATTGTTACGGTATGGAACGAGTCTGTACCGTATACTGAATGACACAAGCCAGCCAATACCACGTCCATTTCACAATTCCATTTAGCAAGTAAGTCTGCGGTTCCAACAAGATGTTTCATTAGATTACGGCCGCTATGACCTTTACTTGCTGCATCATTATCCATCAAGAATTCAAGTATTGGCTCAATCATTAAAACGTGCTCAGTGCTACTCTCTTAATCGTTGTTGCGTTTACTGCAATAAACAGATGTGTATTAGTAAAACGAATCTCTCCAATAGCCATACCCACAGTCGTAGCATTGTTTGATGCTGGTGTAGAACCAAACGTAATTTTGACTGTGTTAGCTGTAAGAGTTTTTGTGATATTTACGTTTGACGCAAGCTGTACGCGATTACCGCTCACAGTTACGTTTGCACTGAATACTGTATTAGAAGGAACAGTAGCGAAGAAATTCTTTACAGTGATCTTCTTCGATACTGGTGTTCCGTTCGGATCATCAACGATCATCAGCAGATCTGGAGCCGCTGTGGTCGTCAATGCTGTAAGTTGTGTAACCTTTTTATCAGCCATCTAGCGACTCCAAATCAATTAAACGCCTTTTGGCGATACTGTGAAGTTGGTGATACGAACGCCAGAACCATTTGACAGGTTGTTAGCAACTGCGCCTGTAATTACGAGGTTAGCTGCGTGTGTCAGTCCCTGCTCTGGATTGTAGAGTGGGTTACCTGATACAGTAATCGACTGAGCGTTGATGTGATATGTGGCCTTAGCAGAACCTGTACCACCTTGCAGCTTAGGCATAGTGAATACCATTACGTTGTTAGCAACGTTTGCGCGAGCAGCTGCTGCAGCAGTAATGCGAGCAACACCATTGTTACCACCAGCTGTGTTGGCAAGACTGATCGACATTGCATTGCCGGATGCTTTCTTGTGAACAGGCATATTGAACACAACGTATAGATTAGCAGATACGTTCGCAGAAATGACGTTATTAGCGTTGAGCTTTACAAATATTTCTACGATATCTGGACGACCAAGATGTGTGTTCGATATGTAGAAGAAACCAGATCCTGGAGCAGCCGCAACAAGAGTTTCGTCGATCTGACGGCTGTTACCGTGAGTGTCGACCTTGTTTACACGACGAATCCAACCAGCTGTCGTAGCAATTACATTGCGCTTATTAGCTGTTTGGATTGCACCTGCAGTGCCTTCGTCCTGAGAACCTGATGCTTGTGGAAGTGGGCGATAACCCTTTACGATAGCAGCTACTGTGTTTGCACCAGAAGCTACCTGTGTTGACTCTCTTGAAAAACCCCAAAGTGGCATAGTCGTTTCCTTTCCGCTTTTCGTTAGTTGACTACTCGGCATAATATAGATTAGTATTTAGTCTTTAATGCTCTTACCAGATTCATCGCTCATCTTAGCTTCTTTGATACCAGCTGACTTCTTAGCAGCAGCCATTCCAACCGCATATGGCTCACGAACTGGCGCCTTGTTCTTGATAAGCGACTTGGCGATTTCGTGACCCTTCTTGATTACTTTCTTTGGTAGATCTTCAGCTTCACGCAGTGGTGGATTCACTTCAATTTTCTCACGACCCATCTTAGATTCTTTATCCTTACCACCATGAACTTCGCAATTCATCTTCGACTCATTTGTGTCGCTGCATGTGCACTTGTCATTAGAAGCATTAATGCTAGAAAGACGCTTCTGAGCTTTTGACTTCATAATCTGCATCTGTTTCTGAGCGATTTTCTGCTGAATCTGCTTCCTTAACTGATCTTTTTTAGCAGCGATCTGCTTTGCTACTGCGTCTTCAGCTTCAGCAACAGTTTCTTCTTTCACAGTTCCCTTGTTCTGTGTATCATGAACCTTATATCCCATCTTATGCTTTGCAGCATGCTTCATTGGCTCTTTCTTATTGCCATCCTTGTCTAGATCAAGGAAGTCTGGCTTTGCGCCTTCACCGCGCAGCTTCTTGAAATCATCGCCGTCGATCTTGCCGTTCTTATTGACGTCGATCTTGTGCTGATTACCCTTGAGCGCTTCCTTAACTGTTTCTACAAGAGATGATGTAAGACCAAAATTCTTTGGATCTATTGACATGTTAGTTTCCTTTCTGACCCTTCATGTAATCGTAAACTGAGTTGATATAATCTTCAGCTTTGGTGATCTTGCTCTGTACCCATCCCTCAAGCTGAGTATTATCATCGAGCATAGAAATGAGTTCCTGCGCGCGCGAAGCAATCATACGAAGTTCACCTTTAGCCATGTTGCCTTCGTCGTCGACTTCTTCTTTTAGTTTACCGCGAGCTGTTTCGCGAATAGTTGATTCTAAGCTCTTGTATGTCATTCTTTTCTTATCCTTTTGGCCATGCAATCGAAGTGGCAATTAGATTATTTCCACTGACTTTATCATCAGGTTACTCGCCTTTAGTGAACGAACGCAGCATCCACGCATGCTTCTCGTGAATGTCGATGCGTTCTTCAAGGAAGTTTACGATACCGCGCTTGTTAGCCTGTTCTGCAAGAGCATGAGCTGTCTGAAGATCAGCGAGAACACGCTGATTGTCAAAAAATAACTTAGCCATCATCGCGCGTGAAGAAGGAACAGAAAGCTCATCTTCGATTGAAGTTAGTTCTTGGAAGCGCGAAAGAGATCCAGGAACATATGCGTCAAGGGTACGGATGTGTTCTGCGATTGCATCGACTGCTTCGAAGACTTCTCCGTAGAGTTCACCCAAGAAGGCATGATACTCCGAGAAGCTGTGACCTTCTACGTTCCAGTGATAGTTATGCGCCTTCAAATAGAAAGAAAAGCTACTCGCTAGAACTTTCTTGAGCGACTCTACGAGTGGATCCATGTTACTTGCCGTTCTTTGTAGTCTTAGCAGCAGTCGTCTTCTTAGTTGCTCGTGGCTTCTTTGCTGTTGTCGTTGGAACAGCCGCTGAAACAACTGGAGCAGCTTGCGTAACTGCGTCAGTGATCTGCGACTCAACTGGAGCAGGAGCAACAACCGGTTCTACTGGAGGAGCTGGAGCTTCCTCTTTCTTTTCTTCAACCTTTTCGCTCTTAGGCCACCACAGCCAACCCAAGAACAAAACAATTGCTGCAATCGAACAAAAGATAATAGCGTCATTCATTTCATTTCTCCTTAACAGTTCCATGCTCTACGCGACCAATAGTTCGCACTGGTTTTCTTAGCTAGATTACCCTGACCGCTTGAACGAGCACAGTATGATCTTTTACGAGCAGGATTATCCTTCTTAATGCTCAAATTCTTATCACCAAAGTTCACCTTTTTAACGTTTCCTGTTGAAGGATCACGAACATAAACTTTAGACTTTTTAACATCACCAGGCATTGGTTTGTTAAGCTGAACCTGACGTCCCTGATATATAGCTTCATTCATCGCGTCTTCTTGCACATCAAGAGCTTCTTGAACTTCTGTGTGATGTTCGAATGCAGACTGAACCGTGATTCCATATTCGCGCGCGAAAGGAGCTAGCTCAAATCCAGCAGCAAATGATTCATTGAGTTCGTTCTGCTCGCGGATTCCTCCTAGAGCTTTACGAATCTCGTTAAAATGCTTCTTTGAAGCGTCGCCCTTAGACTGATCTACTTCTGTTCTTGTGCGAGCTACTGGAGAACCGTATGATGGTTTCTCTGGAGAAAACGCAGCAACTCCAATCTGTCCTGCTGCTTGCTCTTGTCCTGGAGTAGCAGCCGCATAGTTTCTGCGAATAGCATCAGTACCTACGAAACGATTTGATGGATCGCTTGTGTTTGATGATGTTGGCTCAGAACCAGTATATCCTTCACTTGCAGCCTTCACTTTCTTTCTAAGATCATCCTGCATTTCTTTATTAGTCGTTGAACTATACGGAACTTTGCCTGTAGGATGCGGATGTGTCTTTTGAACAAACATCGCTTCCTGCTGAACATCAGTTGTTGTTCTTTGCTTACGGAATTTTACAGATCCGTCTGGCTCACGAACTTTGACAATCTTTACATCAGCTGCACGCTGCATTTCGCTGAAACTCTTTACTCTATTCGTTGCTTGTTCTGTGACACCAACCTTTGCTGCTTGATTTGGTGTCATATACTTCTTTGGCTTAGAATAAGAATTAATCGTTTTTTTGCCAGGAGGAAGTTGTGTAGGCTTTCCACCCTTAGCAATGAAGTCCTTTATCATGTTGGCTGCAATCTTAGCATCGTCTGCTTTATAAGGATTGAGCTTGCGATCGACGTATGACTTCTTTACGATACCTCTGTTGTACTGAGTATCGTGCTTTGTATGAAGCTCAGCCTTTTTCCAGTTGTATTTTGCTTCGTTAGTTTCTTTCTTCTTCGTGGCGAGCTTGATGAGTTCTTTCTTCTTCATCAGCGCCATACGATTGATAGCTCCACCCTTCTTGCCGCCCGCATATTCGCCGCGTTGTGTTGCAAGAGCAGCACCAGCAGCGCGCTGTTGTGCGTCGGACTTAGCTGCTTCGTTCTTAGGCGTCTTGCCAGCTTTCTTCATCGAGATAGCGATAGCTGCTTGCTGTGCTGGACTTACAGCTTCTCCCTTTGCTGATCTGATCTGATCCGCTGTTGGTGCGCCCTTTTCGCCAGGCTTACGCATACGCTCACCCGAACCAGCTTTGATTCTTGCGCGTTTCGCGTGGATGTTAGCCCACAGACCTGGACCCTTTTCATCTAGATCTTCTTCACGCAGATCTTTATCCGCACCATGATATGTTCCCTTACCCTTTGTGATGTAAGAGTTGACGCGAGCCATACCCCACTGCTGAGGAGTTGTACCTGGACGATGACCAGAGTTCCATGCAGCAACGCCACGACGATATACTTTACGCAGAGTTCCTAGCGAAACACCAGACTTCTTTGCCTTAGCAGCTAGACCTGTATCCGATGATCCTTCTTCCATGGATTCTTCTCCATACATTCTGTTATACTTGAGCGTGTGCTTCGAAGGTTTTGTTTCTGCTGTCGCATCACCAGGCGCTGGCTCGTATGCGCGCGGATCGCGATCTGAATACTTGCTCATCTTCTTCCAATGAGCTTGTCTGGCTGCAGCAGTTTTATCGGAAAGACCAGCACGATACTTATGCGGAATATCAGCCTTTTCTGACAGATCGCTATCTACCTCAGCAGCCTTTCCACCAGCAATGAATGAGTTCACGCGATTGAATGCTCTATTGTTATCATTCGTTTCAGCAATCTCACGCATGAACACTTCAGCAAGGATAGCTACATCTACGCCAGACTTTTCAGCCTTATTGACAAGTGAGATAGCTTCCTGAGCCTGTACCTTGTAGCGGACGCGTGAATATGTTGACGGATCGCCAGTTACGATATCAATCAGCTTATCCAACAGATCAGCGAGCTTCTTACGCATCTCAGGTGAGCCAAGAGCTTGCTTCTTGCTAGAACGCAGCGCACGACGATACTTCTGTAGCTCATCTGTGTCAGCAAGACCAAGACGTAGAAGAAGATCTAGCTTTGGGTTTGGCTTACGTGAAACATTAGGATCATCGTTAGCATCTGGCTCTACTCCACCAACGCTCTTAGCTTCAGCAACGCGACGTGTTCCAGGTGGTTCATCGTTATCATAGGCTGATACGGTGCGCGAACGACCTACGCCAAGATAGAACTCTTTGAAACTTCTACCACCAAGCGAGATCTTTTTCTTTTCTTGCTTCACACCATGAGCAAGAACGTTTCTGAATGAAGAAAGTGACTTACCAGCCTGAATGGTAAACTCTTGCTTATCAGCAGGCATACGGAGAGCTTCAAACTTTGCTATGAGTTTTTTGGCGTCTGCAATAGAAATCTGTGCTTTATGCCTATCAGCAAACACAGTTTCATGCTCACCGCGAGAATTGATTGTCTTGCGCATCTGATAGATGATATTTGTGTCACCAGCATCGCGAGCATCTTTATCAGCAGAGCTCTTACGACCTTCATCGTACATTTTATACTGTGACTGACCACGATTCTTATACAAATGTGCAGCCTTTGGATCTGGCGCAACACGATCGTTTTTCTGTGGATCAATAGTAAGAATGTTGAGCTTCGTAGCGTCAATACTCAGCGGACTATCTTTAGCCTGATCTGGAACTTGCTTCTTCGTCTTTGGATCGATCGTTTGTTCCTTAACTTCTTCGCGCGACCGCTTGACATAGTCTTGCGCATGCTTACGTACACGAGGCATCAATCGTGTAGCCAAACGACCAACGAGTGAGTTAAGATTCTTACCGAAACGCTGGACGAGTGCTGTATCTACAGCGACGCGCTGTGACTTAGATAGAGCAGCGTAGTCTAGATTCTTCTTACCTGTTGCGCGCTTACGGAGCAACATGATAGCAGCCTTTCGCGCGCGCATGCGAAGACGTTGTTGCGCTGGCATCTGCTTTGCTTTGATCTGACGAAGACGAGCAAGACGCTTTGACATAGCCTTCATGCGCTGACCAAGTTTCTGACGCTGCTGAATAGAAAGAATGCGGACTTCCTTAATTTCTTCCTCTTCTTCGTCATTACCGAGAAGAACATCCAGCATCATTGCATCAGAATCATCCAAGTCTAGATCGTCGGCACTGAGCGAATCAAAGTGCTTTGAGATTTCACTGTCTGAAGGCAGATCTGAAATATCATCATCCTTCATATCTGATTCAAAGATAAATTCGAGGAACTTTTCGTCATGGCCATATTCCATAACATCTTCTCCTAGTAGAGCCTTACGCACAGCCGTATACATGCTTTTAGCTTGTGCTGCTTTGAGTGTGTTGGGAGCGCCGCGAAGAAACTCTGAGACTTTTTCGTCTTTAGCAAGAGCGCGCATTTTGCTGGCTGACATACCTGACACATCATCTGCATCTGGATCACGCTCACCAGCCGACTTTACGTCAATCTTCTCGAACGTGTATTCTTTGCCGTTGTATGTGTTGAGTAGTCTAGTGAATTCAGCAACGCGATCAGACCCAACGACCATCGTAACGTGAGTGAACTTTTCTGCTTCAAGTTCCTTGAGAATCTGGATAATGTTCTTAGAGTTAGATTTGCGAACGATAGCACCGAACGCTGCACGAGCGAACGAAAGTTTCTTATCGTACTGAAGGGGATCTTTCTTGCCAACAGAATGTGACAAGTATACGCGAGGAGTTGATCTGCTCGTTTGAGCGAGAGCGATCAGTTTGTTCACCAGTAGCTGGTGCCCTGTAGTAGGCGGATTCATACGCCCAAATGTGAATACAACGCTTTTCATTGTGTCCTCGCGGGATTGCCGTAGCCTGACCGCATATGAATTGGGAGCAGATTTCTGCTCCCTTTATTTATAAAAACGTCTTGACAACTTTACATATAACCATTATAATGAGTAGTGTTACGAGGGGTCAGTATATCACTTACCGCTAATCTTATCAATCCATCCTTTAATGAATGTAGGCTGAGGTAGGAAGTTCCAACCTACGATAAGCCCTGCTGCGAATCCGATAATGAGTTCCATGTTATCTCTCCCATCCCTTGATAATGTCTGGACTAAAGTTTGCTTGGCTGAATCCCAGACGATCCACCAGCTTTACGGCTCCACCAGTTAAATGATCTACTGCTACGTAACCTTCAGGTGATGTTATCTTTATTCCCTGACGGGTACGTAGGAACGTGCTGATAGCAGCTGCTGAGTTCATCTTTGCTATAATCATCATCTTAGCATCAACAACCAGATTCATAAAGTCAAAGATCAGTTTCAGCTGAAGTAGTGGTGTTCGTACGATAGGTCCAAACGACTGCATCTTCTTAGCTTTAACTGAGTTTTTACCTGCAGGTGTTTTCTTCTTATCTTCTTCTTTCTGATAGTAGTCGTTCATATAATGAATGAACCCAGCAACATGTGCTTTTGTGTTCGTAATCTTTTCACCAGCACGTACCTTGGAGTTATTGTACGTCTTGACGCGAATCAGTAGCTCTGAATCTTGTGAGAACGCATTCACTGCTTCGCTTGGCAATCCCTGTAGGATTTTACCAGCTTGTGAGAGGATAGCGTTGAACTTATCAGTTTCGACTGCTGTGAACGTAGCAGTACCGCTGACGTCCTTGTAGTTAGCATCATCCATCCATATCGTGCCAACCTGTTTCAGCTTCTCGACGATACCTTTACCAAACGATGCTTTCATAGACTCAAACGAATCACCGGTATAGGTCGTATGCCATACAACACCAATGCTTGCTTTCGCTATCGTCTTACCTAACGCAGAGTTAGTTGGAACAGCATACACGATTGTGTTTGGTTGGAACGTGTAATATTTATTCCCGTCAATCGTTTCTGCTTTGACGTCTCCCTTCGTGAACATCAAGTCACCTTGATATACACCAGAGGTGATACCTAGCTTGCTGAACTCGCGTAAGGCAACACTGAACTTAGCAGCCAAATCACCAGACAGATCAGCATCGATGTCGGCTTGCGTCTTGTATACTTTAGGATTCTTGTTGAAGATACCTTTCTTCGCTACAAAGAACTTTCCGTCGCGCGGATCCACGCCAGCAAAGATAGCAGGTGCACCATCCCACTTCACAGTTCCAGATACTTTCTTGGTCGTGCTACCGCCGAGCATGTTGCGCATCTGTATGAGAAAGTTGAAAATCTGCTTCGTACCAGCAACACCATCATTGAGGATAAGATCCTCGATGTGTTCCATGTGCAAGTTTTTTTCTTCTGCGATAAACGTAGATAGCTTTTTCATTTAATCGCTTTCTTGATAGCTTTCACATCCTTTTCGA
>Ga0194115_10003235_pt1 | contig 18450 bp, 16 predicted proteins | sample TA2MahsurfametaG_3_FD_148656 | JGI IMG/M metagenome (GOLD analysis project Ga0194115, IMG submission 148656) | Freshwater microbial communities from Lake Tanganyika, Tanzania - TA2015002 Mahale S4 surface | ecosystem: Environmental > Aquatic > Freshwater > Lake | place: Tanzania: Lake... | reverse complement strand
ATCAAGTTTTGAACTACGCTGGACGCACTGAAACTGACATGTGGGAACAGCTGGAACCACACTTGGACCTTGTGGAGCAAATTTACTTTGCCGGTGGTGAACCCTTGCTGATGGAAGAACACTATCGTATTTTAGACGAACTGGATCGTCGTGGCATGTATCATGTGCGACTGATCTACAACACCAATTTTACCCACACAGATCTAAAGGGACGATCGGTATTTGACTACTGGAAAAAATTTCAGTCAGTGGCAGTGGGAGCCAGTTTAGATGCCATGGGCGCCCGCGCAGAATACATCCGTAAAAACACTGTCTGGTCAGTGATTGAACAAAACCGTAGAGAAATGTTGAATATCTGCCCCCAAGTGGATTTTTATATCAGTCCCACATTGAGCATTCTCAATGCTTGGCATCTGCCAGATTTTCATCGATCATGGGTAGAAGCCGGATTACTAAAACCACAAGATCTCAATGTAAATATTTTGCAAGATCCTGTGCACTACAGAATAGATATTGCTCCAGCAGAATACAAAAGTGAACTGGGTGAAAAATTCTATGATCATTTACAATGGTTGGAAAAAGTAGGAGATCCACTGGGAAGAGCCACACAGGGTTTTGAAAGTGCTGTGCAATTCATGCAAGCCACCGACAACTCACATTTACTCAATCAGTTTTGGAATAAAACCCAAGAACTTGACAGCATTAGAAATGAAAACATATTGAATATCATACCAGAATTGCAGGCATTGAAATGAACTTACCTCATGATCGCTTTTGTGTCCTACCTTGGATCAGTCTCGAAGCTTCGCCCATTGGCACAGTGCGTCCTTGCTGTTTGGCCGATGATGAAATTGTGGATGATGCAGGTAACAAATATCAACTGTCAACAGCTACTTTTGATGAAATACAAAACAGCCTGCACATGACCAAACTACGTCAAGATTTTTTGGATGCACGTCGTCCCCAAACCTGTCGCAAGTGTTGGAATGAAGAACGTGCAGGGCGTACTAGCAAACGAATGCACACTCTAGACAGACTCAAACACACCATTACAGACACTGAATGGACCCAAGATGCCAAGCCTCTTATGTTCCTTGATCTCAAGCTAGGTAATGTTTGCAATCTCAAATGTCGAATCTGTGGATCTTGGTCAAGTTCGCAATTTGCAGCTGAAGAAGTTCATGATACCAAGCCGGAGCAGCGTAAAAACACGTTTGCCTATCAAATGCTGCGGGCTGGTGCGTGGCCACAAGAGAATCCTAGTTTTTGGTCTGAAATTGATAAAGTAATCAACAATATTAGATACATTGAGTTTACCGGTGGCGAGCCATTCTTGATTCGCGAACACTTTGAAATGCTACAAGGCATTGTGAATCGTGGTATAGCTGCACAGGTTGAAATTCATTATAATACCAACGGCACACAGTTTCCTGAGCAAGCTGCTGAGATTTGGCGACATTTTCGCACAGTTGAAATTGCTGTGAGCATTGACGACATTGGTGCTCGATTTGAATATCAGCGCAGCAATGCTGTATGGGCCGAAGTAGAACACAATGTAGAAAAATTTAAACAATTGCGACAACAATTGCCTAACATTCATTTGCAATGCTGTACCACAGTGAACGTATTCAACGTGAGATATCTTGATGGTGTGGCCAATTGGATTGCCCAGCAAGGATTTGATTTTGTGTATTGGAACATGATGCATGATGCTTGGTATTTTAGTATAGGTTGTTTACCAGACGCGGCCAAGCAAGCCATCGAGCGACATCTAAAAAGCACAGATATACCACCGCAATATCATGTTGAAATTGATCGTATCATTGAATTCATGCAGCGTGGTGCATCCACAGATGGATTTATGACAAGAATGAAAATTGCAGATCTTGATCGCAAGCGGCAACAACATTTGGCAGATGTAGAACCTGAACTGGCTCACTTATTAGACTATGTCAAAATCTAGATTGATTTTTAGAATAGCTGACCATCCCAACTTCAATCAAGGTTGGGTAAAACCATTGGTTGAACGTCATTTCGAAATGATAGAATGGGATCCAAACACACAATATCAGCAAGATGACACTGTGTTGGCCAGTTATCACTGTGATTTTGATCCCAACAGTTGGTTTAGGCCACTGGAGCATGCTGGCCACAAAATTATTTTAGACCATCTTTTTGACAGCGATGTAGATACTCTAAGTTATTGTATTCATTCTAACAAACTGGACTTGCGCAGCCCGCACTGGTTATGGTATCGCACTGCTCTGCTGGCCAGTCATTTTGGATATGATCAATATCGACCACAGCTGAACTATAGCCATGATTTTCTATGTCTCATGAATAAAATTCGAGATCACAGAGATCGTGTGATGTATGAACTGGCCACAGAATTGCGCAGTGCTCGTTGGAGTTACGTGGATCGCGGGTTCGAAATTGGCGACCCTAATGAACGTGCCACTCCGGTGTTCTGGGAATACTATATGAATCCACAATGGTATAACAGCACCTGCTGGCATTTTGTAGTTGAAAGCTACGTGCGTGGGGACAATTGGTTTTTGAGCCCTTCATTTCCTAACTATAAAACAGAAATCAGCGAAAAAAGTTACAAGCCATTGGCCTACTATCAACCTTTTGTGGTACTGGGCAGTGTTGACACACTGAAATTTCTACACAGTCAAGGATTTGAAACTTTTGAAAATCTTTGGGATGAAAGCTATGATTCAATTACCAGCGATCATACTCGAACCACAGCAGTGCTTGAACATGTGCGCTCAACGATCAAGACTTACAACAAAGACTGGGGTAGCTGGGATCGTTTGACTATAGAAAAATTAAATCACAATCATCAACGATTTTTTGATCTAGACACGGTGCAACAAAGATTTGATCAAGAAATCATATCGACCATAATGGAGTTTATTTCATAGTGATCTATGTGTGCGGTGACAGTTTCTGCGTCAGCGATCCTGAGTACGGTCCTATGTGGGTCGATATTTTGTCGCAGAGGTTTGAGGTAACTAATTTAGCTCAAGTAGCTGCTTCGAATATTCTGATTGCTCAACAAGTTCAAAACGCAGTAAATAATCGTGCTAAATTTGTAATAATGCACGGTACAGCAGTCACACGCGGTCACAAACGTTGGGGCAACGGTTACCAACCTTTTAGCTATCACACTGCCAGTTCCAAAACCACTCCATTCAGTGCGTACCAGCTGGACATTTTGAAAAAATACTACACTGAATTTTTTGATCTAGATATGGCTGTTTTTGAAAACAGCATTGTGATTGAACACAGTATTCGCAGCCTCATTGATGCTGGTATTGCATTTAGATTCGATCAAGGTGGTTTTGAACATCCCAATTTTGGCAATGTCAAACACAATTGGTTTACTGCCTACAACCAATACCGCAGTGATATAAATCTATGGAGCTTGGCCAGATCTAGAGATTATAGACCATACTATCATATCACCGATCCACAGCAACATCAACGCATAGCCGATTACTACACCAAAATCATCAAGGAGCATCAATGAAAAAAGTTTTGGTATGTGGGGCAGGCGGGTTTATTGGCAGTCATCTTGTTCAAAGTCTACACGACCAAGGTCATTATGTAGTAGGTGCCGATCTAAAACTCCCTGAGTTCAGCATCACAGCAGCCAATGAATTTCACCAGATTGATCTGCGTAATCAACGCAGTGTGCGCAGACTGATCACTGCGGACATTGACGAAATTTATCAGCTAGCAGCTGACATGGGTGGTGCTGCTTTCGTGTTTAGCGGTACCAACGATGCAGACATCATGCACAATTCGTCGATAATAAATCTCAATGTGTTGCATGAAATGACATTCAAGCGTGTGCCAAAGATTTTTTATTCCAGTTCGGCTTGCATTTATCCAGAACGAAATCAACTGGATCCGTCGAAGCCAATTACTGCAGAATCTTCAGCTTATCCAGCAGCGCCTGATTCAGAATATGGCTGGGAAAAACTTTTTAGCGAAAGGCTCTATCAAAGTTTTCATCGCAACTATGGCATAGATATTCGCATTGCTAGATTGCACAATGTATTTGGCCCCCGAGGCACCTGGGTCGGCGGCAGAGAAAAATCGCCAGCTGCGCTGTGTCGTAAAATTAGCGAAGCACAACCCTGTGGCATCATTGAGGTTTGGGGACCAGGCACTCAAACTCGTAGTTTTCTGTATATCGACGAGTGTATCGAAGGTATTCACAGATTGATGCAAAGCAACTATGTCGACCCTATAAATCTCGGCAGTGCCAGAATGATCAGTATCAATGATTTGGCCATGTTGATAAGCGGCATTGCTCACAAACCAGTTTGCATTGTAAACGTTGACGGACCAATTGGTGTAGCAGGACGCAGCAGTGACAACACTGTGATACAACAGGTATTGAATTGGCAACCTCCAGACAATCTTGAATATGGATTAGAACAACTTTACCAATGGATTCAATTACAACAAAATGCACAAACCTGAAACACTTTGTCTTGCACCGTGGACACATACCTATTTGTCCCCGCAAACTGAGAGACGCATGTGCTGTGCATCACGAGAACCGGCGCAAAATTTTCAACAATACATTGATACCCAAGGTGGTACAGGCCAATACATTCCCATCACGTTGGCCGAACACTGGAATTCAGAACACATGCGATCAGTGCGTCGACGAATGTTGGCCGGAGAAACCTTGCCTGAATGCGAGGTCTGCAATCACAAATTACTCAACACCAATGTCTATAGAGATTATTTCACTCACTTATTCGGACATAAACTTTCGGAAATTGCAGCATCCACTGACCCGGAGACTGGACATACGTCTATGGTTCCTGTGTCGTGGGATTATAGATTCAGCAACCTTTGTAACTTTAAGTGCAGGACCTGTGGCGACATGCTTTCCTCCTCTTGGCAAAGTGAGCAGAAGCAGCATGACATGGTTGACTGGCACAATCCAAAAAACAATTGGATGCGACCAGATTTACATAGACAAATCTCCACATTTCAAGAGAATGAAGTTGAAGCCGAATTCGCTGCCGCCGTGGAATCACACCGAGTGGAGGAAATCTACTGGGTAGGTGGCGAACCTCTGATGTATGAACAACATTGGCGTTATATGCCTAGAATCATTGAATTGGGAGATGGGCCTAAACTTTATGCTAGATACAATACTAACCTCAGTAGAATACAGTATCGTGGTTTGGACCTCTATCGCGATATTCTCGCTCATGTGCGGGATTGGCAAATTTGTGCTAGTCTGGATGGCACTCACAAGATCGGGGAATACATTCGTACAGGATTGGATTTTGAACAGTTCTGTGGTAATTTTGAATCAGGACTACGCATTGCCACACACCCCAGACAGATGCGTCTTGACTTTACCCTCACTCTCCCTGGTATGTTCGAGGTACCAGCAATGGAAGCTTTATCACAGACGTATGGGGTACAACTGCTAGCCAAGGTAATTTTTTCATTTACTCCCGATATAGTCATGAGTCCATTGGCCTTGCCAAGATCTGTTTTGGATCCGTGGATTGATGATCTTGTTCCCCAATGCTCGGGTGCCTTACAAGATGTCCTCCTACAGCTCAAACAACGGCCTACTTTTGAACAACAATGGCCGGATCAGTATCATCAAGCCATTGCACGAGGCAAGGCCCGTGTGCTAAAATTAGAATCTATTAGAACACAATCAATAACCATGGAACAAATACTGAGCAATAGAGCAGAAGCAGCAAGGTGGTGGCATGAGATTGCTTGATCAAGTGGTTATGACCCTGCGCGGCCATGACACTGAATTGCCGGTGTATATTGATGTTTATGATCACAGTCTTAGTCGTAAATGGTTAACTGCACTCAATCATTTGTTGACCGCTGAATATCATGTGGAAAAAAACTATTGTTGGTTAGGCTGGACCGAAAGTGCTCGCACTGCTCAATATCTTTGCAATCAAATCAATGCCAGCATTGCTGCAATCAATGCCAGTGACCTTGATTATTGCATGGATTGTGAACCTTACACAGTGGCCAATACCATACAGACTGATTTGGATGTGAATCATGTTCGGATGAATCAGTTGCATCGTTATTTTGAAGATCTTCAAGGATGGGCTGGTGGTATAAGTTCTCATTATCACAAAGCCAATGCTCAAACACGCTGGCATATTAGGCAACTTAACTTGTTGTGTCACGAGTATGAAAGTCTGGTATTGAGTATGCGTAAACAAATTCAAGCACCCGAATGGCGTAGACCCAGCCAACTTATGTGTTGGTTGAATGCTCCTAGATTTTCTTTAGAAGAACAAGATTACGAACATTTTGGCATTGACACTATCAATCGAACGCTCGGTGGGTGTTATCTAGGTGTAAACAAAGCTGTGGGCAAACATCATTGGGAAGTGTTCAATGATGAAGGCCGTGACAGCCGCATTGCGGAATTGGTAACCACAGGATTACGCACTCAAACGCTGGCTGCTGGAGACTTTGATATAGAATGGGCAAGAGATCCAGGAGCTTATCATTGGCAAATAAAAAAATTAGCAGAATTTAGACAATGGTTACTGGTCAATGACATTGATCCCGAAGATAAAAGTTTGACCATTGGACACCCTAAGATTGGCCAAGTGAATCTTGAACAGAGTTTTGGAATAACAGACTACCAAATTATATGGAAGCAACTTGCACAGCATCTCGATGTATATAAAATACAATCCAGTCAAGCCCAAGCTACATATAATTATAGATGGAGCGATCCGGACTATATGCAACAACAGTGCGAGGTACTAACATGAAATGGTTACGACAACTTTGGGACAGAATAACATTGGAAATTAGATATCGCAAAAAGCTCAAAGAACTGAGAAAACGAGATCCTTTTATTTACAAATGAATATTCTTGGACTCAGCGGTGGGTTTCATGATGCTGCAGCCACAGTAATTGACCGCAACGGTAACATTTTGTTTGCGGCTCACAGCGAACGCTATAGCAAACGTAAAAATGATTCCGAGCTAGACACAGGCATGCTCCGAGAGTGCTTGAATCACAATATTGATCATGTAGTTTGGTACGAACGTCCTTGGTTGCACAATTTACAACAATGGATTAGTAGGCAAAAACAATATGAGCCTTGGTCGACAAAAAGCACAGTGCGCAAACGCATGGCTTCAATGTATCCTGCCAATTTCAAATCAGTGTCTTGTGTGCCTCACCACCTCAGCCATGCTGCAGCAGGATTTCAAACTTCACCGTTTGACCAAGCCGCGGTGGTTGTAATTGATGCCATTGGTGAAATAGACACTGTATCTATATACAAAGCCTGGTATGATGATCAAGGCCAAGCACAATATAAAAGATTATGGCGTCAAGGTTATCCGCATTCCATAGGTTTGTTTTACAGTGCAATTACTCAAGCAGTTGGACTCAAACCCATGGATGAAGAATACATTACCATGGGCATGGCAGCTTATGGTAGCAATCTAGGTGCAGCTTGGCTTCGAGAACAATTTGTTCATGTTGAATATAATGATTTTAGATTTTTGAGAAACTTTCATATAGGTGTTGATCGTGATGAGTTACAGTTCGACAATGATCAAGACCTTGCAGCATCGGCTCAACAGCTCACAGAACAACTGATAATGGCTGTGATTCGAAGAGCTAAGTTGATGGTAGAATCAGACAATTTGGTCTACATGGGCGGCGTAGCATTGAATTGTGTGGCCAACCGGCAGTTAGGACAACTTTTTAAAAATCTATGGATCATGCCCAGCCCTGGCGATGCAGGATCTAGCATGGGTGCAGCAGCATTGGTTCATGGCGGTAGAATAAAATGGACCAATGCTTTTTTGGGTCACGAAATAGCTGGGCCATATCCTGTGCAATCAGTGATTGAAAATTTACTGACCAACAAAATTGTAGGAGTAGCATCGGGGCGTGCTGAATTTGGCCCCAGAGCACTGGGCAATCGTTCGTTATTGGCCGATCCACGAGGACCTGACATCAAGGACAAAGTCAATGCTATCAAACGTAGACAAAAGTTTAGGCCATTCGCGCCAGTTATTCTGGAAGAATTGGCTGATCAGTACTTTGTTATGCCGCGTGGCTGGCATCACAATCGGTATATGCAGTCAGTCGCTGATTGTAGGTATCCTGATCTATTTCCTGCTGTCATTCATCACGATGGTTCTAGTCGTGTACAAACAGTGCCCCGAGACTCTACAGGTATACGACAACTGCTAGAAGCCTGGTATGATCAAACTGGTTGTCCCATGCTTCTCAATACCAGTCTCAACATACGTGGAGAACCCATGGTCAATGATCGATCAGATGCCGACAGATTTGAAATGATGTATGGAGTAAAAGTATGCTCATAAACACTCTAATAACCGAAAACAACAACAAAGTATTGCTACTAGACAATGTATTTGGGAAAGAAAGATTGTCCCAGTTACACAATATGTGCGATCAATTTTCGCCAGGGTGCGAACACTGGCCGATGCCAGAATGGACCCAAGGGCGTCCGAGATATCTGTTTGACAGACAAGGAGACGAATGGAAAGAACTTGTTGAATACTTTGACAGTACAGAATTTAAGCAGCCATTGGAAAATCATCTAGGAACTGTACTTCATTATTCTGACGGAACTATGTGGTGTGACTTCAAAGGTTTTGGAATGTTAGGTCCGCACAAAGAACAAGGCGGAACCTATATGATGCAAGTATATCTTACTAAGACTCCGCACGAGTATTCGGGCACAACCATCTACAACGAAGCAGGCGAAATACTCGCGCAATTGCCTTATCGAGACAATTTTGGTTGGTTTTTCCATGGTATGGAAGTTATGCACGGACGTCAGCACGATGTGCCCGAAGGCATAGCTCGATTCACTTTGCAAGTATGGTATTATATTTAGAGATAAGTTTCTAAACCTCCACGACGACGGATATCCTGTGTGCAACAAGATATACCACCATCCCAAAAATAACTGTGTCTCAACTCACTGATAATCGGATTGATCCGATGCCGTTGACAATAATCAAACACTGTTTTGTTATAAGCAGAAAAAATCACGTTGTGTTCATCTAACACCAAACAGTTGACATCAAATACAGTTTCAGCCACAAAGCCGGTCCATTTTGTAAGATAAGTGTTTACAAAGTCTGTAAATTCGGCAGTGGGTGTTTGTCCTTGCACATACCATGCCCCGGGTGATTGTTCGTATTTGAACTTGCCTACTTCCATTGCAGCCCAAATAGAACTATCCCAGATTTTACATACATCCCAGCCAGGAAAATCATGTGCTAAATCCAAGTTTACATCATGCTTTGAACTCAGCAAAACTCCGGGTTTGAGAATAGCAAACACTGCGTCGCCATGTCCATCAGTCACAGCTTCATGAACTCGATATTCAGAACCTAATACATTTTCTACAATCCAGCGAGTTTGTTCAGGACGCAAAAAATCTGAATTATCAAAAAATATGTCACGGCCTACTCGTACTATACAACTGGCCGAAGCACCGTTGAGTATACAGTCTGGATCCCATTGACTGCGGTGCGGATTCACCACACTTTGGCCGTACCGTGCACAAATCTTATCTAGTTCGGGAATGTGCAGTACTCTCAACAATCGATTGCCCAGAGTAATTTGCCAATCTCGAGGAGTCAGTGGAGGGAGAGGCGCGCCACCACCTTCGGTCTGGAACCACACAAAGTTGTCTCGATCAGGTAGTTCGGGTCGTAACACTGTGGCTCCATATTGTTCTATCACTTTTTGTAGATTGTTGAGATCTTCCTCTGTTTCTGCTAAAATTTGCTGCAGTTGATTGCGTACCTGCGGATTGGCAATGAAATCAAAATAATCAGGTGAATAGGCTCGCCCCACAATGACTTCTTCCAGTGGTTGCCAACTGGTATATGAATTAACAAGATTTGACATGAAGTTTTTCCAATAATGTACTTACACGCTTGTGTTTTCTGCTGACAAAGAGTTTCTGGTTGTGCTCTAGGTCTGACCGCGCCCGATTGTACAGGTCATGCATGTCTTGACGTGACGCAGCTACAATGGCGTCGCGCAATTTCAGCCATCGACAAGTGTTGTTGTGTTCTTGATCATAGCTGTTGTCTAAAACTGAATCAAACGTACGATAACCCAAAGACCGTAAAACTTCTAAACTGCCAGCACCGCCGGCAATAAAAAACATCTGCCCATGCTTGATCGGCTTGAAAGTTTTTTCGCTCAACAATACTCCACCACTTTGATCCCAGTCAAACATGGTTTCCATTACTATGTTACAATAAGAATCATGATAAAAATGTTGTACCAAAAGATGATGATCGTTGCGCTGATCTTGACTCAATGAGTCTGCAAAATAAGGCGCTGTTTGTAAAAATGTGTGAGTTTGAGCTCTGAGATTAGGTACAGCATCTAGTTCAATAGCACACTCATCTATGTTGTCATGATCGGTTTTCGCTTCACAATAACTCCAGTAACTGTGTTCAAGTACGTGATGCTGTTGCAAGTCAGCCATGGCTGCTGCACGCCACCATTTGTGAAGACGGTTCAACACAGTAAATTTTTTGCTGCGCGGACGATTATGAATCTCTATTGCAGCAATGGATTGATTGCGATGCCAGTACCAAAGTTCGGAGTCTTGAAAACTCACAAATCGATCCAGTGTGTCTGCTGCACTGTTGCTGCTCACAAAAACATAACAATTTTTAGGCCAACCGAGAGCTTGCACACAATAATCCAATCTCTGTTGGATTCTCTCTGGGTTGTCGCCTTCGTGATAATAAAACAGTAAGCGCAGCTTGCGGTGTTTGACAGCATCGCAAACCTGAGACGGCAGCAGATCTAGATAGTTGCGTGAAAAGTCAAACCAGCTCAACGCTATGGGATAATAAATTTTGTTAGGCCAAGGTTGTTGCCAATCAAAAATGTTGATTGGTATTTGATGACCTTCACAATATTCTTGCAGCCGCAATGGTATGGTGTTGGGCCAGTGATTGTGGAATTCTCTCCAGGCCTTGGTAAAAGGTTCAGCTTGAAATTTGGCCAGACTGGGGTATATCTTGCCTCGTACTACTCTATCAACGACCAAATTCAAAGCCATGGAGCATCTGGTTTAGTTCAGACCACAACACCTGTTCAAACCCACCTTGGTAAAAATGATTCCAATTGTGTTGAATAATTGGCAAAGCACTTTGGTAAAGATCTTGACGTTGCTGTACCGACATTGAATTTAGATATTGCAGTAATTTGGCAATCTTTTCAATTCGCACAGTGTCGTTGAGCTCTTGATCATAACTTTCATCCCATAAGGTATCAAAAGTTTGAAACCCGTAGCTACGCAAATAAGCAAGACTGCCTGCAGTGGCAACCAACACAAAAGGCATACCCAAAGCAATGGGTTTGAAAGTTTTTTCAGTGAGATGATGTCGACGGCCGGTGGCCACAGTTTCTGTTACCAAATACAACAAACTGTCAGAACTTTCGTCAAACAAGCTCAACCAACAACTGTGCATGGGATGACCAGATTCGCCTTGGAAGTTTTTCGGCAGTGGTGCCGATCTAAAAACCGACTCTGCATCTTGATATGGCAAGGTTTGTACAGCATCGTAGATAGAGATTTCTTCGACTGGACAAGTGATAGGGCAACTTACATGATTATCATCCATACCATGTTTGAAAATCCAATACAACATCGAAAGTCTGTGTTGTCGTGCTCCTGCTATGATTCTGTTTGGTGCTAAAAATGTTTTTGTGGGTTTGCGATCAGCAAAGGGTTTGATTAAAAATGTCTTGTCATAGCCTCTATACCAGTCCAATGCTGCCCAACCGTGAAAGAAATAATAGTAGCTTCTCCATCCGTATTGTGCACACAAGGCAGTGACATTGTCAGAGTCTCGTTCGCTTGTGCACACTGCTCCAGCAGCTCCTTTGATGTCAGCATTTCTGCGAATAACTTCGTCAAACGTAGCGCAATGATAGTCTAAATGTATTGGCTCTTGATCAAAAAAGAATATATAATTGTACTCGTGCGCTTCTTCGCTACCAAAGTTTACTACACTATCCGGATCAGACCTTCCAAACGGATCACACATAAACATTCTAACACCCGGCGATTGATGTTTGATCCAAGGCCAGAATGTGTTGTTGTAAATTTCGTCTATTCTTATCATGATTGATGTATTTTATTTAGATCAAAAGCCTGGGCTGTTTGAGCATGAACGCAAAGCTGAGTCAATTCAACACGCACTCTCATTGTCAAGGACACAAAGTTGTTGGATTGTGTCATACTTAGCCGACTACTCAGACTTTGATTTCCTTTGGCAACCACCGCCATGGCAGCAGCAGTACATTCATGTATGGCCTAATCAATGGCATGATTATTCTGGCACCTGCTGGATTCCGTGTAGTGGCACTGACCAATGGCACTGCCACAGTGAGATAGTGCCCAATCGAGAAAGTCGACAAAATTGGAAAGTGTTGCTGCCCATCGACGAAAGTCAGTGGTCCTGGTCCTGGGCACCACATCCATTGGACCCACCTTACATTTATGTTTGGGGCAATCAATGGTGGCCTGCAGAAAAGATGCCCACAGTTGAATATCATGTTTCCGGCGCCACTGAACGCAAGTACCTGGATAGACCTGCACAGTTATTGAGTGACAAGACCCATTGGCAGGTTCCGTACTGGGTAGACCCACTCAGCATAGACTATAGCTGGCGGCCCGATCCCGGAGATCTGCCTTACATCTACGAGTTTGCCACGCAATGGCAATCCAACGGCGGCGCAAGGTATGTGGTTCCTGGTGCCACAGAAATTAAATATGTTGACATCCAAAATCGCCGATTGCCAGATCATAAACCGTGGAGACTATTAGAGACACCGGCCGATTTTGATTGGTCTTGGCACCCTGACAACACCGAAGAGCTCTATGATTATGTGTTTGGCAATCAGCATTGGCCCGGCACTGAAATGCCTACTGTTATATACTCAATGCCTGGTGCCACACAAGAAAAATTTATTGATTATCCAGTGGCAAAATTGCAGGCACATATGGAGAATTGGGAACAATGCGAACTGATTGATCAAACTAAATGGGATTGGACTTGGGTACCCAATCCAAAAGATCCGCCTTATATCTATGTGTGGGGCAATCAATGGAATCCGCCCGAATTGCAAACCAGTGTAAGATACCATGTGCCAGGTGCCACCGAAATCAAATACATGGATCGCAGAACCTGCAGACTGCCGCAGCCCAGTCTATTTGAATGTGTATTACCGGTTGAAAAGTTTGACTTTAGTTGGCAACCCAATCCCACCGATCCGCCAATGACTTATGTATTTGGCAACCAATGGAACAGTGCTGTGTTGGAGCCCACAGTGAAACTGTCCACAGGCGGTACAACAATCAAATACATTGATGAAATTGTGGCGACCCTGGCCCCCAATCCCAAGGCATGGATCAATCTTGATGACGTAGTAGAGTTTGATTATAGTTGGCGCCCTAATCCTACCGACCCTCCTTACATCTATGTGTTTGGCAACCAATGGATGCAGCCCGAAGTACGCCCGGCTTTGGAGTACCATGTGCCAGATGCCACTGAACGCAAATACATGTTCAGTCCAACAGCGCGAAGGAGGGGTAACGCAGAACTGTTTGTGCAATTGTATCCTGCGGAGTTTGACTGGTCTTGGGAGCCCGATCCTGGATCTCCCCCTTACATCTATGTGTTTGGTAACCAATATTACACAGCCGAAGTGATGCCCACAGTTGAATATCATGTGGCAGGTGCCACTCAGCGCAAGTACATGGATATACCAGCACTGCTGTTGCCTAGTCATGACAATCACTGGCACACAATGATAGATTGCGGCTGGGATTATACTTGGCGCCCAGAACCCGGATCGCCTCCCTACATTTTTGTATTCGGTAACCAATGGTGGCCAGCAGAAAAAATGCCCACAGTTGAATACCACATGCCAGGAGCCACAGAACGCAAGTACATGCTAACACCTGTGGCTCAACTGGCAGAAGACCGTACCCAATGGCACATTCCTCAATCAGTTGACACCACAGACATAGATTTTTCTTGGGTGCCAGATCCTGGCGAACCACCTTACATTTATCAATTTGCTACACAGCATCAAAAGACCGGTGGCCCGCAGTATCGTGTGCCAGGCGCCACTGAAATCAAATATGTGGATATGATGCGAGCCGAAGTCAAGCGTGATGCAGCGCCTATTTTTGAAATTGACCATTTGGATGGCAATGCTGGTCACATACCTAACACTGTTCGCAAAATACGTTACTTTGACAATTATCGAGACACTCTAATTCGTTTGGCCAAAAGTTTGGTGGGAGAATACGAACATATTTGGGTATGCTCATCAGTGTGTGACTACACACACTTTGATTTTTCATGGCACCCTGAATCTTGGCAAAGCACTATGTTGCATGTGTTTGCGTCAGATGAACAAAAGTTTGGTGACACATTCTACATGCATGTGCCTAGTTTTGCTGAGCGCGCAGAAAAGAAACAGTTGCTGGAATGGTATGCTGTAAACTATGTGCTCAGAAAATCAGTGCCTCGCAAACGCATGCCTGTGTTTGTGCATGAGCACGACAGTCATGTCGATGCTGTAAAGGCCACAGAGTTCACTGCACCACTGGCGTTGTTTACAACTGAATCACACATTGACCAGGCCTTGGTCGCTGTGCCATTGTGGCGACAAGAAGTCAAAAACATTACACCAATCAGTCGAGGTGCCACTGCTGTGATTGTGCCAAAGGCAGCAGTGGGGGACATTAGAACACAATTGTATGACTATGCCTACATAGACAAAACACGAGTTATGCTTCACAGTCATCCGTTAGACATTGTGTTTATTGCCAATGGTGAACCCAATGCCGATCACAACTATCTGCAGATGATGGATAGTTTGACTAATTCGTCAACGAATAAAAACCGAGTACACGTGATCAAGGGAGTGAATGGCAGAGTAGCTGCTTATCATGCTGCAGCACAGGCCGCAACTACATCTTGGTTTTTCGCTGTGTTCGCCAAGCTTGAAGTTGACCGAGCCTTTGATTGGTCATGGCAGCCGGATCGTATGCAACAGGCCAAGCACTACATTTTCCATGCTCTAAATCCTTGCAATTTACTGGTATATGGACATCAAGCAATGGTTGCCTACAACCGACGGTTGGTACTGGACAACCCAGGCCGAGGTCTAGACTTTACATTGGACAGTCCGCACGAAGTGGTTCCTATTTTGTCTGGAGTAGCCAGGTATACTCAAACAGCATGGTCCGCCTGGCGCACGGCTTTTCGTGAGTGCATCAAACTCTATGCCAGCTTGCCTGATGTTGAAAATCAATTTAGACTAGACCATTGGCAAAACACCGGACATGGAACAAATGGACAATGGAGTCAATGGGGTGCAGAAGATGCTGTGGAATATTACCACAATGTGGGCGGAGAATTTGTAGAACTTCGAAAAAGTTATGATTGGGCTTGGTTGGCCAGCTATGCGTTTATGCGACGAGGTCTAACAGTTGATCAATGATGTACTCAACTTCGAGATCAGTGAGTTCAGGATAGATCGGCAAGCTCAAGCATCTACGACTCAGTGAACTGGCTGCACTGAGCATGCCGGGACCATCAAAAGATCTAAACACGCCGTCCAGTTCGTGCAGCGGACGAACATAATGCACTTTGGTTTCAATCTTGCGTTCGGCCAGGCGACGCTGGATCTGATCACGATGGTCAATTTCAATCACAAATTTGTGTAGAGCGTGTTCATGGAAGTTGTGGTGATCAATCAAGCAGCGTATATTAGCACTGTGTAGTCGTTCCATCCAGTATTCAGCAATCACCGATCTGCGTTTTTGCCATTGATCAATGTGTTTAGTTTTTATCAACAACTGCGCACAGTCAAGTTCGCTCATGCGAGAGTTTGATCCCGTGTTTTGATGAGCAGTGGTTTTGCCATTGTCTCTCCAACCGCGAGCGTATTCTGCAAGATCTCGATTGGAAGTTATTACAGCACCACCGTTGCCATAACAGGCCAAATTTTTCATGGGATCAAAACTCACGGCAGTGGCCATACCTATTCGTTGGCAATTAGCAGCCAGCCAATGCTGTGCACCATCTTCTATGATCATTACGTCGTTGTGTACCCATTTTTCCCAAGTGCGTATGCCTCCATAATGAGCCAAGCCATGTCCGTACAGGCCAACAAGCACCACAGCTTGGTAACTGGTTAGTTGAGGTATTTTTTTGGCATCTAATAGACCATGGCTGTCAGTGTCTATGAATACCACATTCCATCCTGCAGAAATGAATGCATTGGCAGTGGCCACATAGGTCATAGAAGGTATGAGCACAGTAGGTGGCTCAATAGCACACTGCTCTCGACAAAATCGTGCAATTATCTCCAGAGCTTGAGTGCCTGAATGACAGGTCACAGCATGAGGCATGTGATTGCGATGCGATAGCCAGTGTTCAAATTCTGCTGTGTTGTTACCGTTCATCAACACACCAGATCGTAGCACTTCATCAGTGACGTCTAGTATTTCGTGACGAAGATTATGATACTGCTTACGCAGACCAGTAAAGGGTATGGTTAGTCCTGTTGTAGTCGACATTTCCAATACTCACTGGTAGTGAGCCAATCATAATAGCGTCGAAATCCTTCTTCAACGTCAACTTTGGGATCGTACCCTAGTATGGTCCTAGCACGATCAATGTTGAGTGAGCCTCGTGACGGAAAGTCTTGATCTCGATCATGACATTCTATGGTACCTCGGCCTACAAGCTGCACAATTAGTTCTGCGGCTTCAAGTAGGCTAACAGGATGCGACTTGGTGATGTTGTAAACATTGTTGCGAGACATGATACGAGTCGCAGCCGCAACGATTCCATCTGCAGCATCATCAACGTAGGTAAAGTCAAGGCTTTCGGCAGCGCCTCTAACTGTGAGAGTCTGACCACGCATGGCCTGGAGCATAAACTTTGCCACAACACGATCCTCAACATCCAAAGGACCGTATACCGCACTGGGGCGAATAACAATGTATTCCATGGTTGTACGTCGGGCATAATCTTTGACAAGTGCTTCTCCAGCTAGCTTCATGATGCCGTACTGGCCTTGCGGATTACATTCTGCGTCTTCTAGTATGTCATTTTCGAAGTCGCCATAGACCATGGAGCTACTGATGTACACAAATCGTTCTACACCATGGCGTTTTGCACTCTCCAAAAGATTGATCAAACCACGCATCATAACATCGGCGCCCAGAGCAGGGTTGACGTTTACAACTTTTTGACGAGGAAAGCTAGCACAATGAATAATACATGTGGGTCGCTCACGCCCTACAACATAGTCCACTGATTCAGTATTGACAATGTCCACGGGATACACTGGATGGTGGTCTAGCTTGATCTCTCTCTGGGTCATTAGATAATCTAGCTCGTCTTGAGGGACAATACCGTAGTTGGTACGATTGTCAATGATAGTGATCTGTTCGCCGCGATCCAACAGCCGTCGGGCAACGTTATGACCAATCAAACCCATGCCGCCAGTGATTAGAAATTTACTCATTTTACTTCCATTTCAAACGCCAGAAACATTCGTCTACTTCGCTGAGTCTAGCTACAATTTGATAGGTGTAGCCATAATGATGCTGATCGATGCTTTCAATCCAGTAAGGCGGATCAACAGATTTAGACATAATAAATTGTCCTTGTTCAGTCTGTTGCCACTGCCAAATTGGTTCTGCTACCATGAGATCTGGGTCTTCAACATCGCCCATGCGGATTACATGTACAACTACGTCTTGAAATCTTACGGCTCGTCCGTCAACTACCTTGACCATGGGTGGTTGGTAATGCTTACGCATACTGAGATTTTCTTCGTCAGAAGCAATCATTTTGAATGTAAAATTACTACTTCGAAATTTCTTTCAGCTTCTCAAAGAATTGGAAATGAATTCAGAGGTCATCGGAAACACTGTGGATATCACAGTGGCACAGGCTCTAGCAATTTGTTCATGCTCGCGTTGAGTTCCATTGCCTGAACGCAATTGAATGAAGTGCACCCATGAACGCAGCGTACCATTCATATACATTCTACTTACGGTAAGTCCTTCGGGAAGTATGGCTCGAGCTTGTTCTTTGGCAATACCTGCCTGAATGGCCCATTTATATTCACGTTTGACAGCATACAAGACTCTATGCTGTGCACGTTCCCATTCATAGGCCAACATGCGTTGATCTATGTCGGTCATGTCTATATCTATGCTGTTCTGTCGATTTTTTGTGTCCTGGAATCTAGCATCACGCAACACAAACGCTTCGTCGAGTTCAGCTGTAGGGTCACTATATCGTTGTGAGAACTCTTGAAATGAGAAACTTCGGTGACGTAAA
>Ga0194115_10003234_pt1 | contig 18460 bp, 24 predicted proteins | sample TA2MahsurfametaG_3_FD_148656 | JGI IMG/M metagenome (GOLD analysis project Ga0194115, IMG submission 148656) | Freshwater microbial communities from Lake Tanganyika, Tanzania - TA2015002 Mahale S4 surface | ecosystem: Environmental > Aquatic > Freshwater > Lake | place: Tanzania: Lake... | reverse complement strand
GAGGATATTCTTAAAGCCTTTCTTTATGGAGCTCAAATAGGGAAGAATGAAAAACCAGAAAAAACCTTTAAGGAGCAACTTGAGGCACAACTACTCAATAGTGTTTTAACTCAGGCACTCAATCCCCCCTCCTTTTTATCTTCCTACGTTTCGCAAGATCCTTACATGGCTGGTCTAAAAGCCGGATCTACAGATTATTTTGATGGTCTTTTTGGTTGATTACTTGCTTTTATAATTAAACGATAAGGAGAATAGAAGTGCAGCTCTCTGACTTCGATAAAAGCAGAGTCAGGTATCACCTGGGTTATTTCACCGTTTCTGTGCCAGCAGGCGATTACGCCAGCCTGGAAGAGGCTATGAATACAATTCCGGATTCCTACTTTTACAACAAGATCTCTATTCAGATCGGTCGTTGTGACACTGCCGAAAAGAAGACAGAAGTCGCAACTTCTCCTTCTACCCGTTTGGAAAGTATTGCCGGTGACGTGGATCGCACGATTCGCTCCAGCAATGCAAGAGAAGCGTTAAAGGTTTGGGATGAGATTTATCTCTACGAAACCAATCGTTTAGCCGGAATTCTTTACGTTCCTAATTACAAGGATCCTTTCCAAGCCAGATACCGGTATGAGCGCTCAGGCGCTGAGTTTATCCAGGCACTCCCTGGTCCCGCCGACACAGCTGTTGGCTCTTGCATTTATTTACATGAGGTTTGGAGGTAATTATGGCGCAAGGTAAAAGAACCGGATCCAATCCCAATGTTGTGGATCTTTCCGGCTTTTTTCGTCTGCTTTCCGGAAACACGGGTGGCAATGCTTCCTATGTCCCCGCAGGTGGAGGAATGGGAGGTCAACGTGGTGCTTCCGCTGCTCCAGTAGGAATCCGTCCACCAATGCCAGGTCTTGATCCTGATTATAGGCGGACTGAGTTGGCAGCAGGCGCTGCAGCAGAGGCATTTCGCCCAGGCGCAGGTTTCCCTGGGCAGCAAGCTGAACTTGCTTATCAAAATGAAAAGGCTCGTATTGCGCAATTAACAGAGCAGGATCAGTTATTTAAACAATATAAGGTTGCTGATTTAGCCAAGGCATACAACGCTGCAAAGGGAGACGAAAGAGAACGACTGGGAATGGAAATTTTTGCTCTAACAAATCCAGGCCTTGCCAAGAAAGTAAAGCCCGGCCAAACAGGCTACGAAACAATTCAGGCTACAAGACAAGCAAATACCCCGTTTGGTTCTGCCCTGAGCGCAATTCCTTCTTCCAGCACTACAAATTATCAGTCGGCGTTTACTGCGATGCCAACTGATAATATTGTTTCACAAGCTTTTGGCGGAGTCTCCGGCGAAGGCGTGCAAAGCATTTTGAATACCACCCCAGATCTTTCAAAAGCTGTGGCCGGTTTTTCAGCAGGAGAAAACCCCCTGGGCGGCATGTCAATCAAAGATACTTTTACTTCTTCTGTTTTTAACCCCTCTCAAGATAATCTCAGTGCTCTGAAATTAGCTCTTTTAAAAAAAGATTTTAGTAAACTTATAAAATAAACTCAAAGTCTTGGCATTGCACTGCATGTAAGCCCAACCAGCTGGACAACAGATCTTTTGATCCACGGGGGCCAGTGTTGTTGCTTTTGATCTAATGCTTCTTTGTCCTAATTTTGTCAAGCGTCTTGCGGCTGTAATTAGCTTAGTTACTTCAGTACAAACAGTGTTTGCACCGGGTCTTAAGGCAGAGTCAAATTGGGTAGGAGAATAACAAGAACACAATAACAACTATGGCACCCCGCACAGTACAACAAATCTTTGGATTAAAGCCGGAGGAGGTTAATGCTTTAACCGTTCTTTCTGGCTTGGAGGGCTTCCGTGGTGGCGCCCAGAGCCCTGATGTTGCAGCGGTGGCCGCAAACGTACTTTCTCGCAGGCTACAAGGCGGTTGGGGTGGGCGCGATATTCGCAACATTGCCAAATCACCAGGTCAATACGAAGCTGTTTTTGGTTACAACATGCAACAGTTGGCCGACCCAGCTTTTGGTGCACGCGTCTTAGGTGGTCAAGAAGAATTTAATCGTTTACGTAATATTGTTAACGACCCATCTTTGGTTGGCGAACAGTTTCGTCGCTCCAGGGGTGCACAATCTTTTCGCGGAGTCTCTCTTTACGAAAATAAAAAACCAGGGGACTATACACCCGTTCCCGGTAAAAGTAATTTTTACTTTAACCCATTAGACGCATCAACATATAAAAAGGGTCTTAGATTGTTTGGCGACACCGCTCAGCCCCAGGTTGTCTCTCAACCATCTGATCAACGTTCTGTAGAAGACATCCTCTCTTCTACCCTGGGACGTAATGAAAAAGCACAAAGTTTTCTTAATAAATTTGCGCTTTCGCTTATGGGGGCTTTGCTTCCTTCGGTAACACCAACAAACACGCCATCGCCCCTACTTAATCCTTTTAACATGCTTGGACTACCCTAATGCCAAAATTTACAGACTACCTGGATCAATATCCACACATTCTTCCAAGTGAAGCTAGGGGTCCTGCTTTATTTAAACCAGCAAAAGATGACGGAAGTTTCTTTCAAAAATTTCTGGCTCTTCAAGCAAACCCTCAAGCTGCCATCATGCAGAAAATGTATTTTCCCGAGCGGCTAAAACAATTCATGGCATTGAGTGGCGGTCAGTAACGCTATAATTAACAAAAAGCTGCAGAGTTAGAAGTGTCGAGTACTGCCACAAATAAGCAGCCGCTCTTGGTTGACCGGCCTTTATTTGATTCTGTGCGTGTGACCACGCAGACCGTAGGTAGCGCAACCACCAATACGTTGTTTGTTCAGGGGGGACAAGCTCCCTCCATCTTGGTGGATATGGATGCGTCGTTAAGCGAAGATAACAACAATGGTGGCGTGGTAGATTCGATCACCATTATTAGAAATGATTTTTATAGAGCTGCTGATTTCATTGTTAACGCCGCTACTTCGGGAACTGTTATCTCGTTGGTTAGTGGACAAATTGTACAAATAGCAGCAACAGGTTTAACTACAACCGCCGCCGTAAGTGGCGTTGGTTTCTATACTTATACGGGTGCAACCACACTAACAGGCATTAATACAACCCTTCTTTATTCAGGTGGCACTGCGACAGGATTTTCTTATGGTGGCGTAGCGTATGGCTATCGACAACCTGTCACCTTTGCCTTTTATCACACACGCGGCACCACAGTCCCCATACCCGCTTCCGGTGATTATCGGCTGTTATTTGCCAAGACAGTGCCAGCAGATAGCGGTGTGATTGATTGCAGCGATGTCATGCCGCAGCTTGCTACGCCCGTAGCGCAAGCCGGCAACACCAACGGCTTAGGTGCTACAGCGCCTCTTCGAAATAAAGGAATTTACCTTGAGCGCGGTGATCGCATTTACGTTGGTGTTTTTCCAGATGGTCCTAATATCTCTGGCTACACACCAGGTGCTCATATTGTTGCACAGGGCGGCCTCTTCTAAAAATGGCGAAAAAGAGTGGCAGCTCTTTTGGTAGTTTTGGCAGAGCAGAAGCATTTAAGCTTGAACCAATTACACCAATAACAACTGAGTTTTCCAAGGGTTCAGTTGCGGACTCTATTTACACCACGAATAGGGAATCAACCTGGTCGCGCTGGAGAAGAGGATATGAATTGGCAACAGCAACTACATACGGCAGTGACTATAGCTACAGGTTTCGTTACGAAATTCCAAACGCCACAAGCAGTCAAAATCCCACGCCTGTAATCTCAGGGGTTTTTGTTGGATTCCCGACAAAAAATAAAGAATTTGGTATGCATTGGGCCATTTGGCGTCAAGCCGGTTCTATTCGTTGTGACAAATTAAAAGATCCAATCACAAATCAAAATTTATTTATTGAATCCATTACGGAAGATGCAGATCATTGGTACGTAAAACTGGCGGGCAGCTGGAGCTCCTCCAACCCATTACCAGCGCCCTTCTTTATTCCAGTACCGGGAGAGCCTGATGGTTTAAAACCAGCAAACACAGAAATATTTGAAGATCGCATCATTGAGATCAACGGTGAAATTATCAATAAAGACACAATCAATCCAGCCACACAAAAGAGATATGGTTACATGCAAGCTGTTGTTATTGCAATTGACCAAAATACAGGAATACTGACTTTTAAAAAAGCTGGGTCTGTTCAAGTTACACCTGACGGTGTATTTATTACACCCTCACCGGTAAGCTTTACTCCAGGGCGTTATCTAATCACCGGCTCTAGGTATAGCTGTACATGTCAGGACTTTACGCGTAGAGATTATTCTTTTTTATCCGCAGCAAGTGCTGACAATAAAAAACAGTTTCCGCGCACGGGAGTATCAAATATCAAGCCCGGACGCTTTGAGGTAACAAAGCTAAACGGAACTGTGAACAACAGTGCAATGACCACTGCAGATGTAAACAGGTCACTGGAAGTTGTATCGACACAAGGCTTTGGGTTGAATTATGAAGTTACAAATGACACCACGGAAAAAGCTAAAGCAGGAAGAGATAACCCTGGGGTGTATCGAGAGTTTGGCGGAACCTATATCAGGAATACCAGCAACATTGCGATCACTGGCTCAAATTCAGATGGTATACCTAAATATGAAGACTACAAATCGAGCAAACAGTTCACTGATAAAAACGCCATTGAACAAAGCACCATCACCCAAATAAATGATTCTTGGGAACCACTCTTAGATGAGCTTCGCTATTGTAAACATATCTACGCGCTCAAATTTAAAGACCAGGTATTCCCACCAGAACCATCTGATTTTCCCGTAGGCATTGAAAGCATGGCAGCCTGGGAACAAACACTTGTTGATAAATCAGAAAAAGAACAACAAAACTTACGCGAGTTTAGTCGAACAAGAAATGCATTATCGAAGATGGATGTGCCTCCGTACAACTGTCAGTCACCAATTCTTTTTCCAATGCTTCAACGTTTATTTAATTTTGCAACTGATCGCATTGAAGTAAATAATTTCACAATGTTTGACAAAGACGGGTTGGAGTATACTCCTTAACACTTGTTGTATACTTTTAATAAGTCTCACGAGACTTATTAAGGATTTTTGCACCCACTGCCCTAGATGCCCCGATTGCTATGGTCGGGTTATCTCAGACTACCTCAGCCATGACACAACAGCCGCCTGTTGATCAGCGGATTGTGAACGAGTACTTTCAGCTGATCTCAAATCGAAAAACAAAAGACATCGGATGGCTTTACGCCATGATCGCTACCTTTGGCTTGAAACCAGAAGAACTCAGTGGTTTTTCCTGGGGACCAGGGGGAGTAATCAGGTTGTCTAGTCGCAAGCGTCCCGTTTCTCCGCTTCACCCACAATGGGTCTTTTTGTTCGAACTCAAAGAAAAAGAGCCCTGTGCAAGACAGGACTCTTGGGTGTCCCTTTGTACATCTCTTTATCGATCAATGGCGTATCAGGACATAACCCTGAACGTTACTGACCTGCTTTTGGCCCATCGCTTACGCAAGAACCATTACCAAAACTTTAAGCAGCAGCAGGCATCTGCCCGCTCTTTTGCAGTTGTTTCCTAACTGCTTTTACATTCCAGCGATAACCGTCCCGTGAACGGGTTTCTGGAAAAGCGGCGAAATGCGGCCCCAGTTTTAGGGTGCCGTCGTCGCGGTACTTAAAAAGGGTCTGGCGATCAATACCGAGGAGATCCTCAGCGCGGGAAATGGGAACCCACCCCCCAGAAGCTTTAGTCATGGCGCGAGAAAACGCGGACTCACACACAGTATCGAGCAGCTAGACCCTGTCAAGACACTTAATAAAAGCTTCAGCTTTGTGTTGTAGTTAGATACAAATGTGGGGAAATTAAAATGAGATAACGGCAACTAAAGAGTATGTTCAGTTGTGAGCAGGAACCCCTCTCTCTTCTGATTGAATTAACTCCAAAGTTAGCAAAGAAACGTTATCGACAATCCATTTACGAAGCCTGGGACTATAGGTGCGGTTACTGCGGTGACCATGCCACATCGCTGGACCATATTGTCCCCCGCTTTCGTTCTGGTTCCAGTTATCGAAACAACCTGATTCCAGCCTGTCGTCGCTGCAACACAAATAAGGCGAGCGCCAAAATGGAAGACTGGTATCGTCAGCAGATATATTTTAATGAAGAACGTCTCGTCAAGATCCAGGCCTGGATGTCAGAAGATCTTATAAGTCTTTTTTCTTATAATGTTGATACAATGATTCCCGTTTTTGCAGCAGGATAATGCCGATTACATCTCTTTTTTATTCTCCCGAGAAAGGCTGGGAGCAAAAGACTGAAGCGAAGAAGGAACTTCTTCCCACCAATTTGCCCGAGACCTACCAGGTAGCGGAAGTTAAGAAAGATTACGACGGAATTCCTATTGCTAAAAAGGACCAGGAAGGAAACAACTTAGTGGATGGCGATGGGAACATTCAATATGAGTACGAATACACAACGTATCCTGATGAAACGGCTATCAATACTAATAAATTAAATGCGGTCAAAAACGAAGACAACAAAAAGTTTAACGATAAACTTGCCAAAAAAGATGCAGTATATCAAGAGGTATTGAACATTGCTACTAACGCCAAGGGTGGCGATTATTTAGCACAAAAAGCGGCAATCCAGAACCTAGATAATAAGGCTTCTGAAGTTGGCTTGAAAGTTGATGAGTTATTAAAGGAATACAATGCTTTCTATAAAACAGAAAAAATCGGGGCAGGTTGGAATATAGATTTAGGCGCAAAGCCACCAGCCGGAAACTTTGATGCTGATTATTATTTGGCCCAGAACCCTGAAATCAAAGACACGTGGGAATCGGCGCAAAAAAACGGTGATCTAGATATTCTTGAGCAGTACAAAAAACCGGCAGTACTTGCTCTTTATTATTACACTGCTTTTGGTAAAAAGGCGGGTAAACGAGGCAATAAAGAAGAAGAGCTTTTGGCCGCTAAAGAATATCTTGAAAAGAAACCAACAGATTCAGATATTGCTGGCATCAAAGACAAACAACTTGGCATTAGCTATGACCCAGTTAAAGAATCAAAACCGGGTACTCAACTAGAAGAAGCCGTCAGCGAAGCCCTTGGTGCGGACATACTTAGCAAAACCAAGCAGTTCGGTGCTTTAACGCAGGATGTGTTAAAGAACACGATCAACGAAATGAAAAAAGCAAAAGCAAAAGAACAAACGTTATCTATGGTGAGTGGCCTATCTGATTTTGAAGATGTTTTTAATATCAACCAAGCACTCAACGACTCTATCCTTGGAGATTCCGGCGTTGGTGGAATTCTTGCGTTTGGCGGATCGCAGGGAAGCAAGGCCAAGGAGGGTTTAGAAAAAGCTCTTCAAAAAATGACCGGTGTAAACACCAGCACTACTTATAACTGGCAACAATGGTTTGATAGCAGTCTTAAAAAACAATATGAACAAGACATTGAGCTGGGACTAACCAAAGAAAAGGCCGAGGAGAAAATTAAAGTTGAAGCTGATTTCGCCAAAAAATTCATTGAGCAGTATCTAATTCCACGCTTTAACGAATCTAAGACGGTTAGCGAATTTATGGAATACGTTAACGTCAAAGATGAAGAGCAGAACCCGTTCCAAACACAAGACATGGTTAACGCGGCGGTGGATGCTGGCAGTTTAAAATCAACGTCCTATTTAAATCAACTTAAACAGCTTCAGGATGTTTACTTTGATCCAAAGTTTTATTATGATCCCACTGTAAATTTAAAATCTGAGCAAGTAAAAAGTTTGACCGGAGTCAAACAGCAGCAAACTGATTACAAACTACAAGCTAAAACAGTAGCCGAGGATTGGGAAGAAGCCAAAAAACAAGTGAATGCCCAGGACGGCTACTGGTTTGAACAGGCATATAAATATGGTGTGGACATAGAGAATAAAGATGCTTTTGCAAAATTACATTATCAAGTGAAGGGTTTAAGCAAAGGCTTTGATGGAGCAGAGGATATCTGGACGCCTGCCAAAGTTAAAGACTATATATATGCCACCATTTTGCCGGCTATCAAAGGTGAAACAGATAAGATGACTGTCTTTGGTAATTTTGTAAAGCCAGATGACTTTTCTGATGCTTTGCTGGAAAGTTACAACGTTAAACCAGATGACAAATCAACTTGGGGTAAAGTTCTTGATACGTTTAAACTCAATGAGTTTAAGGGTTCTTATGATGAATTAAAGGGTTATATTGCGGATACTTTTAAAACTGTTTCTGCATCTGAAACACAAGCCAAATTAAAGGAGCTTAAGAAAAAAGGCATTAAACCCACTCAAAAAAATCTTGGTGTTTTTTATATTGAAAAACCAACCGACACAGCAGGGACGCCAGAAGGAGAAACTGCTCTATACAAAACCTTTAAGGGCGCAGGATATGGGGGATCAGAAGAAGAGTTCTACAAAAAATTCTTTCCAGATCTTGATTTTCAAGAACAAAAATTACTAACGCAAGCAGGAAAGAAGAAAGGTGGTTTGGAGTTTATTAAGTTCGATACGAAAGACCCATTTGAGGCTCTTGGCACCATTGAAAAACTAACAGGTGGAGACAAGGGGGAATTCTCAAATATTTTTGCCATGCCAACATTGGATGAGGAGAAAGCTACGAAAAAAAGTTTCTTCAATATAGGATTAGATGATGATGATGATGAGAACAAAAAAGCTAAAACGGGCGATGCAATTCTTGGCGAGTTTACGTCTTTCCTTAAAGGTTTCTAATGTCGGATAAATACAAAAAATCTGCCTCAGCCGCAAAGCTTGCAAAAGATAAAATGGCTTGCAACAAACCACAAAAAACTCCTGGTCACCCGACCAAGTCTCATGTCGTTAAAGCCTGCCAAGACGGCGAGGAAAAAATCATTAGGTTTGGCCAGCAAGGTGTAAAGGGCGCGGGTAAAAACCCAAAGACAGCAAAAGAAAAAGCCCGTAAGAAGTCTTACTACGCTCGTCATGACGCACAAGATCCCAACCCCGACAAAATGTCAGCACGTTACTGGAGTCATAAGGTAAAGTGGTAAAGACATATTTTTCAATCTATGGCTAAATCTAAATCCAACACAGTAATTAAACTTGAATCCAAACCAAAAAGTACCAAGCAGGGACAAGGGGTACATTCAAAACCGAATCACGGACGCAAAAAACTTCGCGGCCAGGGTAAGTAAATTGTGTATGATTGGAAATAACAAGTGCTGTCTCTATGTCCGATATTACTCGTGCGATTAATTTAATTCGCAAGTACGAAGGTTTTAACGAAAAGGCATATCCCGATCCTTGCACTGGGGTCGAGCCTTATACGTTTGGATATGGTACGCAATTTTATCCAGACGGCTCTCCTGTGAAACAGGGTCAACGCTGTTCAAAAGAAAAGGCATTGGAATATTTATTTCATGAAGCACAAATCATCGAAGATCAATTACAAAAACTGAATCTTGGACTAGACAGCAGCATGCTGCAGGCTTTAATTTCTTTTGTGCATTCCATCGGCTGGGAAGCTTTTCTGTATAGCGAGATTGTTGACTGTATTGACAGGGAAGATTTCTTTGGTGCTACCCAGGAAATTGGTAATTGGATTTTTGATCAGTACCATAAGGTTGTTGGGGGCTTGATCGACCGACGACGAGAGGAGATTACTTTATTTCTAGGCGAGATAGATGCAAATCCCTGGGCATCAACAGAAGTTTTATTGCGTGCTTTCCGTAATTACACCGCAGCTCCAAACGAGACACGCGCAATACGCAAACTGGAAGAGAACATCAGCCCTTACATATTGTCTGAATTTGCTAACAATTTCAACGTAGATCGAAATCTGTGGCAAGAGTTTTCCCAAGAAGAACTTGACGCCATCTTTACCATGTAGTCTTAGAATAATTACACCCAAGGCTGAGAATTAGATGGAGCGTTCAGTCGAACCCAGGGAGTTTCAGCTTCCTTTGGAACTACAATTCTCCATGCGTAAGGCTGAACTTGCAGCCCAAGAAATGACTTGGGATCAGCTGTATTCTGCGTTACTTAACTTATACCACCAGCGTCTCATGGAGTGGTACGCCATTAAGTCTTTAATGGCCGATGAAAACATTGATCTCGACTGGGACATTCCCACTGATCTTGAATTAGTTGAGCTTGCCGCCAGCTGCATGATTGGCGATGATGACGACGAAGAAGAAGAATATCAACCCTTTTGACTTTCGCCAAAAGCAATCAAACGGTTCAGGTACCACTGTGCCTTTTTCAGTGATTCTGTCCCACCTTTATATTTCTCACGCCACACATATTTGGCGATGTTTCCCTTTAAGTATCCGCGAAATTCCTCTTCGTTCAATTGCGCTTCAATAGCTTCAATTGCTTCTATCCCACCGCCAGTGTAATGCGGTGGATGATTAACAGCATCTTCCTGAACAACGGGAGGCTCTTCTTTTATTAACCAGGGCACTGAACAAACTCCCTCGGGACAATCACTAATAGAATTGTCGGCCTCGGTGGTTTTGTTGTGTGGGTCTACCGGGTCAAACCACGACGCTTTCGTGACATCTCGAGCATTTCCTCGGTCGGCTCTCCCAGCTCCAGCACCAGGGTCTTGGGGCGGGGCATCGCTCCCGCCTGGACCGCCTCTTCCATCGACGGAATGTAGCCCGTTAGTCCCGGCCTTTCCATCCCTTCGATATTCAGCGGGTTCCGCTCCATCCCCTGTTCGCACGCTACGAGTCCACGATTGTACATATCGTACAGCGGAACATCGTTTTCTGCATTATCAATTGGCTGACCGAAGTCTTCTTCCAAATCCAAACACCGGCATTTGACTTCGTCTTGTACGAAGCTGTCCAGGAATCCTGCCGCGCTGTGGTACATGATATTAAAAGCTTGATTTATTCCTTTTACAATAATACTATGGCAAAATTTTTTGATCCCATTTACGATCCTCGCCTGGATTCGGGTTCGTCAGGTGTTGAGGTATCTGATCTAAATCCAGAGAAAATATATGATACAGACCTTCGTCGCATTAGCGCTGACGACCGTTTTTCTGTAGAAAGTATTAACAACCCACAGGATAGGATTGGTCAGTACATGAAAGCTGCCAAAACTGCTGGGGCATATAGAACAAGGGCGGCCATTGCCGAACCAACGCTACGTGGTAAAACCCCAAGAAATCCCGTTGTTATTGACGTTTCTGCTTTCAACACACCCTTTGGTGGCACGGTTCTTCCCTCAATGGGAGATACAATAGGCACGGCAGGCAGTACAAATTATGCCAATAAGCCCCAGCCTAAATTTGGTAAGCCGTTCTTTTAATCAGACCTGAGGGAACACGACGTTCGGCGGTTGGTCTTGATACTTACCTTTTCGATCTTGATAACTGACCTCACAGGGGGCACCTTGATAAAACAAAAGCTGAGTAATGCCTTCGTCAGCATAGATTCGATTAAAAAGTCCAGTGCAATTACTGATCTCTAATGTGAGGTAACCCTCCCACCCACTTTCGGCGGGCGTGATGTTGACAAGGATTCCTGAGCGTGCATACGTTGACTTGCCAACGGCCACCACAGTGACATCCCTGGGGAGCTTTAGTCGTTCTTTGGCAACGCCCAGGCAATAACCGTACGGCGGGAGCAGGAAGTATTGTCCACGCTCGTCTTCCAGTAACTCAGCGGGCTTTAAAATTTCAGGATCAAAGTCCTTTGGATCACAATCCCCAGCCTGTACCTTGCCAAAAATCAGGCACTGGACTGGAGATAACCGAATGTCATAACCATAAGAGCTAAGGCCATAGCTTAAAAGTCGGCGGCCATTTTCTTCACTCACCACATGATCAAAAAACGGAGCAATCATCTCTTGCTCTTGTGCCATTACACGAATCTGCCAATCTGCAAGAACCGTCATGTCTTTGTTCAATCGCTTTTTAGTATACAAAATTCAGCAAAGAATACGTCCCTTTTCCTCATAGATATCAACAAATCTTTCGGTTGATTCCGTAGCTGTTTTCATCGGCGGTAAATAGACCAATAACGAAGTACAGGTTTTATGTGTTCCAATCCCTTCGCTCGTATTTTTCAACAAGGTCGGCGCAATTTTTAATATACACATCGGAAAATCAAAGATTTTTTGTTCGTATCGAATCATGTCTGGGCAGTTGGTAAAATACAAACCTTGCTTTACATCACCGGACATCCAGCTTCTATACAGCTTTCGAAACCAGACCGCATGAGAGGAGGTCAAAGTAGGAGAAGAGGAGCGAGTCATCTTCCAACGTTGATTTTTCTTGTCCCAAAAGTAAGCACCACTTGGCGGGAACAGGTAAACACTCCCGTGCCACTCCTGGCAATTCAACCCATCATCTAAAGGAGTGAAGAATTCTTTTGCCTCTACATATTGATTAGCCACCTTGGAGCTGGCCACATCCAAGTCAATGCCTCCAAGCAAGGCATGAGCCGCTGAGACTAAGTCGTAGTTTGTGATTAACTCTCGATCCTCAACATGAGAGTGAATACTAGGGATCGACATTAGTCTTTAGTCATTTCGTTGTAGTTGACTTCACAATACCGAAGACCTTCTCGGTCATTAATTAAGTAGCCAGCCTTTTCGCTAGGGTCAATTTTCTGTGCAGTGTTCAAGATACGCCTAAAGGTCTCGACCATGTCATCGTCGTTGTTACGTTCGCAGTCTTCTTTAGCTGCATGCAACTCTTTTAACGTCATAAAGAACATTGAGCGTTCTTTGTTTTCTGGCTGAAACACCATAATTCCAGGCCCCTCATGTTCCCAGAATTTACAATACTGTTGTCCCATGTCACCAAGAACTAACCTTACGGTGGCATCAAGCATCTTGGCTTTTGTGTCGTCCAGCTCAGGACCAATCACAGATGCAATTAATTTTTCTCTACGATTCATGTTTCTAGTAGTCCTTGGCGACTTAACGATTCAATCAGTTTATCTGTCGGCTGATATAAAACCACCATTTTGCCGAGAACACCACGTTTTTTTGTAAGCTTTCCATTTTCATCCCGGACTTTATCCAACTCCCCAGATCGGATAAGATACTCGGCTACGCAACGCAATCTTCGCTTAAGTGGTAACTCCGCTTGTGGAAACTTACCGCAGATCGTATCCGCGTTTAGATCTTGAAATGCTAAACGCAATCGATTCGCCAGCGTCATACCAGAGTTGGCGTCCTCTTCTTCATAGTTTTTTAAGTTTTGCAGGTACCTTCTTAGGCAAGCGGTATCAAAAGACCCCCCCGGCGGCAAAAACATCTCGATCTGCAGCGCCAGGGATTCTGGGAGAAGGTCTTGATAGTTCTCAAGATCTACATCATTTATTTCAAAGCCTTTAAATCGGTGCGCCATTATTCAAGCGGATCATATGCCTTGGTTCTGTAAAGATTTGACTTTGGCTTCCGGTAATCCTCTGATTTAAATTCAGGGTTTCTAGCAAAAGAGCGCACTAGATTATTCCAGGGGATTCGGATGACAGCTTTTTTGTTGGGATTGGGAGATGCGTTGACGTAATGCAGGCCCTCCACCCAACCCTTCGATGGTTCTTTGCGGCCAATAGCCATCCAATTACGCAGCGTTTGATCTGATACATTCAGACGTTTGGCACACTCTTCTGTAGAAATGTATTCGTCGGCATAAGCCTCAGGATTAAGAACGTCTGTTTCACCGTTCTCATAGCGACTGTGCCACATGGATGCCAGGATGTTGCGAATACCCTTAAGTTCAAACGCAACGTCTTCTAAACCCTTTCTTAAGCCGTAGTTCATGGCAACAAATGTTTCAATTAGATGCTAACGTATTGGAAAACGGTTTGCTCTAATGGAAGAACAAATTCCCCCCAGCCAAGCGCCGCTGCCCCCGCAGATTACACCTGAACAAATAGAGGTCATGAAAGCGCGTGCCCGCGAGTTTGCGATTCAGCAAACTATGGTTCAACAGGCCTCCAATCCCCAGCAACAAACTCGTGTTGTTTATGTACGTCGCAACTTTACGGTTGCAGAATTGTTGTTGGTAATCCTTCTATCTTGTGGGATTGTAACAGGAATTCAATATACTTGGAACCTTTTGTCCAATCTTTTACCCAAGATTGAAATTAAAGTTCGATAGACAAAGAGATTTATAATTATATGTAAGAATCTGGCGTAATTGTAGGTGGCAAACAACAGAAGAATCAGCGAATTTCCCGCGATTAATGGTCTTGCCATTGACGAACAGGATCTACTCACGCTCGTCCACGTTTTCGAGGTAGACCCAACGCTTCGTAATAAGAAGATTACCTTTACCCAGTTCCGTAGTTATTTAGATCAATATTACGCCAATATAACCGGCGAAGTTTTTCCAGGCAATGTTACCATCACTGGTGACCTAACGGTTAGCGGTGCAACCAGCCTCAATACAATCACAAGTAGTGGCTTAGCCACCTTTAGTGGTGTTGTTGTTCAGAATAATTTAACAACTACCGGCACCATCAGCGGCGCAACTGTCACTGGGAATGCGGGTCAATTTACAAACCTCACGGCAGTGTCCGGGGTTTTTACGTCTCAGGTTTCAGGTGCCACGATTACTGGCAATACGGCACGCGTTAGCGTCATCACTGGTGTTTCAGGTGTCTTCACGACAGCCCTTAGTGGTGCAACTGTTACAGGAGATACGGCCCAATTCACTAATCTCACTGGAATTTCTGGTACATTTACCAGCCATATTTCGGGTGCAGTCATTACCGGGGATGCGGCTCAGTTCAGTAATGTCACTGGTATTTCCGGTGTCTTTACAACCCAACTTTCGGGTGCAACCGTTACCGGTACGAATGCAAACTTCACGACCGGTACATTCCAAACTATTGTTGCAGGCAGTCATACAACCACGGGTAATTTAACAGTTTCTGGTAATCTATCCGTCCAAGGATCCGGTTTCTTTAGCTCCGGCGTTCAAGTCACCGGGACACTGAGCGGAACAACGGTTACTGGCGCCAGTGCTCAGTTTACCTCTGGCACATTCTCTAATTTAAGCGGTACTTTAATTAGCGGTGTCAGCGGTGTCTTTACAACACAACTATCTGGTGCAACCGTCACGGGCGACACGATCCGTGCTGCAACACTGACGGGAGTTTCTGGTGTCTTTACCACCAGTCTCAGTGGCGCCACTGTTACCGGTGATACGGTTAGCGTTAGCAACCTCACGGGTGTTTCCGGTGTTTTCACATCGCAACTATCTGGTGCAACCGTCACAGGCGATACAATCCGTGTTTCGACGCTTACAGGAATCAGTGGCATATTTACCACGCAGGTTTCAGGCGCCACCGTCACGGGCGACGCGGGACGTTTTAGTTCATTAACAGGAGTATCCGGCGTCTTTACCAGTCAAATCTCTGGTGCCACCGTCACAGGAGATACGTTCCGCGCCACAGCAATCACAGGTGTTTCTGGAGTCTTTACAGGACAAGTATCGGGTACCACGCTAACTGGCGACACCATTCAAGGAACTTTAATTACAGGAATTAGTGGTGTTTTCACGACACAGGTTTCAGGTGCCACTGTTACCGGTAACGCTGTTTTAGCGAGCAATATCACTGGTGTATCTGGCGTCTTTACGTCACAAGTTTCGGGAACTGTCGTTACCGGAAACACGGGTCTGTTTACAAACTTGACCGGTGTATCAGGCACATTCACGAGCACTGTTTCTGGGGCGGAGGTAACCGGTGGTATTGCCCGCTTCACTTCCGGTCTCTTTACTAATTTAACCGCCATCAACCAGACCTTTGCTGGTGACCAAACAATCAGTGGCAATTTCACTGTTCTTTCTGGCGTTTTTATCTCCGGTCAAGTATTCACAAACAACAACATTAGTGCCACCGGAACGATCAGTGGGCAAACAATTACAGGCACTGCGGTTCAAGCGACAAATATTACAGGTGTCAACATTGTCGGCACCACGACGGTTTCGGGCGCAACCGTTACCGGCAACGTGGGCCAATTTACCACAGTAACAGGCGGTACTGCTGGCTTTACTACTGTTACCGGCACTACAGTCACAGGAACAACGGCAAATTTTGCGACTATTTCCGGTACAACAGTTACTGGCAATACCGCACAGTTTACAAATATTACCGGTAGCACCCTTGCAATTACCACACCATCGGGTGCGACCGCAGCCATTGTTTGCTCCGGCGTTGTTTCTGGTGGAACAGCTGGATTTATTATTCAAGGTCCATTAGTTATCCTGCCTTAATTCTTTCAGTTAAAATAAGAAAAAAGTAACAGTAAAATGCCGTACGGAATTATTAAGGTTGACACGATCACGTTTACCGCCGGTGGTGTTGATACCAGTGTTTCCATCTCTGGGCTAGTTCAAAACCCTACGTTTAGTGGAAACATTACAACAACAGGCACTATCTCCGGTGTCACCGTTATTGGCAGCACCACTGTCTCTGGTGCCACAGTTACCGGGACAACGGCAAGCTTCACGGCAATAACGGGCGGCACGGCAGGCTTCACCACTGTTACGGGCACGACAGTCACTGGTACCACTGCCAACTTTGCAACGCTTTCAGGCACAACTGTCACAGGAAATACAGTTCATGCAACAACAATAACGGGCATCAGTGGTGTATTTACTTCTCAAATTTCCGGTGCCACAGTCACCGGTAATGCAGGTAGTTTTACCACGGTCACTGGCGGCGTAGCAACAATTACGTCAGGTGTATTTGCTTCCGGGACAGCCGCGCTCCCGTCGATTTCTATAAATAGCGATCCAAATACCGGAGTATTTTCACCAGGAGCAGACCAATTAGCCATCAGCACTAACAGTGTTGAACGCCTCAAAATTGGCACTAGCGAGGTGGTGTTTAATGATGCAGGAAATGATATTGATTTCAGGGTTGAAGGTGATACAAATGCAAACCTGCTATTTGTTGACGCCTCGGCAGATGCGGTGGGGATTGGCACTACGAGTCCAAGTGCGACTCTTCACGTTAAAGGCGGAAACGGAAATGCTATTTACACTGACAATGATGGCTCTCAATTTTCTGGTCTTGAAATTAGAAATAATGGCACCGACAAGGCTTACGTTCAATACGACAACACAAATGCTCTTTACAAAGTAGGATCCAGGGTTTCGGCTCCAATTCAGTTTCTTGTTGGTGATACTGAACGCGCCCGCATCGACACCAGCGGACGTTTAGGGATTGGCACTACGAGTCCTAGCGAATCTTTAACCGTTGGAAGCGGAAATCTTCAGGTTACTAGCGGTCAATTAGCCCTTGGGTCACTTGGAACTAGTGGTCTTCAGTTCATCAATAACGGAACCATTGGCACTGTTGATAGCCAGCCTCTAATCTTCCGCATAGCAGCAACTGAGCGATGCAGGGTAGATACATCGGGACGTTTGTTAGTTGGCACGACTAGTGCTGGTGATACATCTACTGCAATTTTCCAAGGAAACAGTTTCTCTTCTACTGGCGGAGCCATTGTTAGAGCCGCTCTTGGTAGTGCCTCCCCAGGCTCCACGGCTGTATTGGGCGAGCTTGCATTTTCGGACAACACCCATAAAACCGCCGCAACGATTAAAGGTTTGCGGGATGGCGGTTCTTGGAGTAGTTCATCTCTTCCAAGCGCATTAACGTTCTCGACTACAAAAGATGGCTTATCTAACCCGACCGAAAGAATGATCATTAAAAATAATGGTAACATTCTTATCGGCACTACGACTGATCTTGGCGCCCTTATTTGCTGCCAAAGCTGGGGTCAGGGAATTAAAGTTGGGCAAATATGGAACCATACTTCAAGCATATCTTCGGGATCAGCAGACGTAATTGCTTTTCAGCACCAAGGTGCAACAGTTGGCTACATCAGCATTACAAACACTTCAACTGCTTACAATGAATCTTCCGACCATCGCCTAAAGGAAAATGTAGCTCCTCTAATCAACGGCATCACCCGTCTGCAACAGTTGAAGCCTCACCGCTTCAACTTTATCGCTGACCCTGACAAAACGGTTGATGGCTTCATCGCCCACGAAGTTCAGGACATTGTTCCCGAGGCAATTCACGGGGAAAAGGATGCCGTAGATGACGAAGGCAATCCCATCTACCAAGGCATAGACAAATCCAAACTTGTGCCACTGCTGACGGCTGCACTGCAGGAAGCTGTTGCCAAGATTGAAACCTTGGAAGCCCGGCTAACTGCTGCTGGGATTGAGTAGTCCCCTTCGTTAGATACGACATCTAAATCAAGAGGTTCTTCCACTGGATCGCCAACATCATCTTGATTACTCAAGTCGAGACTGGCTTCGCAATATTCTTCCCAGGCGGTGTCAGGCATAGTAGTGAAGGGGACTACTGGGCTTTGAGAGCTGCTACTTCAGCTTCCAAAGTTTCCACCTTGCTAATCAGTTTTTGAATTGCGCCGTACATAGCAGCGTAAAGCTGGTCTGCATTTAAGTCTCGGCA